>ENA-OYYB01000002-OYYB01000002.1-human-gut-metagenome-genome-assembly--contig:-NODE-2-length-229114-cov-18.453778_pt1 | contig 229114 bp, 244 predicted proteins | sample MGYA00244059_ERZ653440 | MGnify/ENA primary metagenome ERZ653440 (study PRJEB26926, sample SAMN06164994) | human gut metagenome | biome: ENVO:00009003; feature: ENVO:2100002; material: ENVO:00002003... | reverse complement strand
CGTGCCGCGTTTCTTATACCCTGCCAAGGGCTACGGGGATTTGATAGCATTTCTTCACTAACTCTCAATTTAGTACTCTTCCGCAATATCAATCTCTTCCTGCTCGGCAACTGTAGTATCTGCAGAGTACGGGGTTCTGTGGAGGTATGCCAGCCAGTAGCCGCATCCTACGATCCCAGCACCACCAACGATGTTGCCAAGGGTAATAGGCAGCAGGGCTTTTACGAGGAAATTGAACCAGGTCAGGCTCTCTGCTGCAATGCCGTAGACCTGCGCTGTCAGAAGACCGCATACACCGAAATACATATCTGCGATACTGTGCTCGAAGCCGCATAATACAAATAGCATCACGGGCCAGTAACTGGTCAGAAGCTTGCCGGAGACCCTCTTCGCAGCAAAGGACATCCATACCGCGATGCACACCAGAATATTACACAGGATACCTCTTACGAAAGCCTCACCCACACTTAAATTCGTCCGGGATGCCGCGGCATTAACAATGGCCTGTGCCAGCTGCTCTCCGAAAAGATCCGGTGTCCGTCCCACCACTACCAGTACTGCCACAAAAGCCGCACCGAGGAAGTTGCCGATGTAAACAAACAGCCAGTTTTTCAGCATCTTCCATACCGTGACTTTCTTCTCCAGCACTGCCAGTATGATCAGATTGTTGCCGGTGAATAGCTCGCTGCCCGCTACCAGTACCATAGCCATACCCGCTGGGAATACCGCAGCGCCTACCAGCTTCGCCACCGATGCGATGCCGATGGTGCTGGATGCCGTAGTCGAAGCAATTCCTGCAAAACCGATGAACATACCGGCAAAAAATCCCAACAGAATCGTCTTAAAGATCGACAGATTTACCTTATGAATCCCGACTTCTATATAATTTCTTGCAATTTCCAAAGGTGAATGCATAACCAAATTCCTCCTTATCCTTTTTGAACAGTTCCATCTTGCCATATTTCTAAAACTCTTGCAAGCAAATCCGAAAAGAATATTTCCTTCTCTTGATTTTCGCACGTTAATTTGCTATAGTGTTTAAAGGACAAACGGACATCTTCCGGCTTTGTCATACTATTTATTTGCAGCAAATAACAGAATCGAGGAAATCTACATGAGTACTCTTACATTTGGTTTTATCGGTCTGGGTTTGATCGGCGGTTCCATCGCCCGGGCGATCCGTCAGAATCTCCCTCAGTCTCAGATCATTGCATACGATATCAATGCAGATACCCTGCGGGAGGCTGCCCAGTGTGGTGTTGCCAACGTGATCACCACAAGGATCGATGCTTCCTTCTCCGACTGCGATTATCTTTTCCTCTGTGCTCCGGTACAGAAAAATGACGAGAACCTCTCAGCTGTAAAAGAAATTCTCTCACCAAAGACCCTGCTCACTGATGTGGGAAGTGTCAAGAGTGAGATTCATACAGAGATCAAAAAAGCCGGTCTGGAAGGACAGTTTATCGGCGGTCATCCCATGGCCGGAAGTGACCGTATAGGCTTTATCAATTCCAAGGCCGTTCTTTTGGAGAATGCCTATTACATTCTCACGCCCACGGATTCCGTTCCGGAAAACAAAGTCACGGATTATAAAAATCTTGTACAGCAGCTGGGTGCCATCCCTATGATTCTGGAGCCGGCACAGCATGATTACGTTACTGCAGCTGTCAGTCATCTCCCCCATATCATTGCCGCATCTCTGGTAAATCTGGTGCGGGACAAGGATTCTGCGGACGGACTGATGAAGATGATCGCTGCCGGAGGTTTCAAGGACATTACCAGAATTGCCTCTTCTTCCGCTGCGGTATGGCAGCAGATCTGTCTGACCAATACAGAAAATATCTCGACACTGTTGTCCTCCTATATTGCTTCCCTGCAGGGGATCCAGCAGGAATTAAATGCCAAAAGCGGTGATGACCTGTATGAACTGTTCGACAGTGCCAGAATCTACCGGGATTCCTTCATCAACACTGCCAGCGGCCCGTTAAAATCTTCTTATGCAATCACCATTGACATTGCCGACGAACCCGGTGAGATTGCCGCCGTGGCTACGATTCTTGCCCTGAAAAATATCAGTATCAAAAACATCGGCATCGTCCATAACCGAGAGTACGAAGGCGGCATTCTGCGCATTGAATTCTATCATGAAGAAGCCATCGAGAGATCCACAAAGATTCTTTGCGAAAAGGGCTACAGTCTGCACAACAGGAAGTAGAAACCCTGTACCTGGCTCATCGCACTACACAAAAAGAGATCACCTACAAAGTGATCTCTTTTTCCTTATCTTTCCGCTTCTGTTTCCTTCGCCGCACTATTTTCTCCACATAGACACATACGAGCAGTCCAAACGCACCGCCACAGGTATCCAGCACCACATCCGCAAAACACCCATAGCGTCCTGGGACAAATAACTGATGGAACTCGTCCGCTCCGGCGGAGACAAACACCCAGAGTACGATCAGCAGATACAGCTTCCGGTTCCTCTCCTTCCAGGGTCTCCACACACCGTACAGCAGCACTCCCATGCATGCATACTCGGAGAAATGAGCCAGTTTACGGATTGGATGTTCAAAATAAGCTGCCATACTGTCGATCACATTCTGTGTCCAGTGTTTCCCGGAAATAGCATTCAGAAGCTCCGCACATTTTTCCGAGATCATAGAACTCAGTGAGCCTGATTCCTCACCGTCCTGACCAGAAAAAGCGAAAATCAACAGATATAACAGTACAAGTAAAATAGCAGCCACAACACTGACTGCTATTTTTTTCTTATTGTTTTTCATCGTCATTAATCGTCTGGTATACGCGGATTCTTGCCGCATCACTCTCCGACATTCCGATGAAGACAGCCCCGTACGTATAAGAATCTCCCTTCATTTCGATCCTGACGATCTGTAAGAACGCATGCAGCACTTCATGCGTCCAAATCCTCAGTTTCGATTCATACACTGCACCGATACTTAACACTTCCTTGCACAAAAAGCCCACTCCGTTGGGAGATACATCTACGATGTCTATGCTGACTTCCTGCATGTCTCCCTGGTCCAGGCGCTTTACCATCAGGGTGGAACTCATTTCTGTACGCTTGCTTCGTCTTCTTTCTTCCACTATTTTTCTCCTTTTAAGTCAGCGATGAACATAGCGTCTCCAAAGCTGAAAAATCTGTATTTTTCACGGATTGCTTCTTCGTAGGCGTGCAGGATATGTTCTCTTCCCGCAAGTGCCGATACCAACATTACCAGTGTGGACTCTGGCAGATGGAAATTCGTGATCAGTGCATCCAGCACCTTGAAACGATATCCGGGATAAATGAATATCTCGGTATTGTCACAGCCGGGCTGTACCATGCCCTGCTCGTCCGCTGCGCTCTCCACGGTACGGCAACTGGTGGTACCCACGCAGATCACACGCCCACCATTTTTCTTTGTCTCATTGATGGTGTTCGCCGCTTCTTCCGTCACCTGATAATACTCAGAATGCATATGATGCTCCAGTACGTTCTCTTCCTTTACCGGTCGGAAAGTTCCCAGTCCCACATGCAATGTCACATAAGCGATCTTAATGCCTTTGTCCGCAATCTGCTGCAACAATTCCTGCGTAAAATGCAATCCCGCCGTAGGTGCTGCTGCGGAGCCTTCATATTTGGCATAAACGGTCTGATAACGATTCTTATCCTTCAGCTTATGGGTTATGTAAGGAGGCAGGGGCATCTCTCCCAGCTTGTCCAGCACTTCTTCAAAAATACCCTCATATTCAAAACGTATCAGACGATTACCTTCTTCCACAGTCTCCAGGACTTCTGCCTTTAATAGTCCATCCCCGAAGGTCAGGCGCTGACCGGGCTTGCATTTCTTGCCGGGCTTTACCAGAGTCTCCCAGACATCCGCTTCTTTTCGTTTTAATAGAAGGACTTCCACATGTCCGCCGGTACCTTCCCGTTCTCCCAAAAGTCTCGCTGGAATCACCTTGGTGTTGTTTAACACCAGACAGTCTCCGGGATGCAGATAGTCGATAATATCCCGAAAAATGTGATGAGAGATCTCTCCCGTATTTTTATCCAGTACCAGCAGTCTGGAGGAAGAACGATCCTCCAGCGGGTCCTGTGCGATCAGCTCCTGGGGAAGATCAAAGTAAAAATCGGATTTTTTCAGTTCGGTCGTCTCTGCCATTACAGGCTCGCTCCTTCCACAAATGCTTTATATCCGCGATATGCCTCATATACATCGGCCTTGCTGGTAGCTTCCCAGGGTGCATGCATGTTCAGCACTGCCACACCACTGTCGATGACATTCATGCCATACAGTGCCAGAATATATGCGATGGTTCCACCGCCGCCCAAATCGACCTTACCAAGCTCTGCAGTCTGGAAGTTCACCTCTGCTTTGTCGAAGATATGGCGCAAATGTGCCAGATACTCCGCATTGGCATCGTTAGAACCGGACTTACCTCTGGCTCCGGTGAATTTGTTGATGACCATACCGCCGCCTAAGTATGCCACGTTCTTTTTATCGAAGCTGGACGCATAGGTAGGATCAAAAGCACTGCTGACATCGGAAGACAGCATACAGCTATGTGCCAGGCATCTTCTCACGTTCAGTTCGCTGTATTCGCCTGCCAGATTCATCACCTCTGCCACGGCATTTTCAAAGAAATGAGACTGCATGCCGGTAGCACCTACGGAGCCGATTTCTTCCTTATCTACCAGAATACAGCACATGGTACGGTCGGTCACATCGCTGTCCAGCATCGCCTGCATGGAAGTGTAAGCACAGACCCTGTCATCCTGACCGTAAGCCAGTGTCATGCTGCGGTCAAAGCCTGCTTCTCTTGCTTTTCCTGCAGGAACGATCTCCAGCTCTGCGGAAACGAAATCCTCTTCATGAATATCGTAGGTCTCTTTCAGAATATCCAGAACACCTGCCTTTACTGCTTCTTTTCCGGCTTCTTTCTCGTCCTTCTTCTTATCTTTCTTATCGATCAGCAGAGGCTTGTTGCCTACGATGATATCCAGAGCTTCACCCTCGATAACCTTTGCTGCCTTTTTCTCCAGCTGCTCCTGTGCCAGATGGATCAACAGATCGGATACGAAGAATACAGGATCATCCTCGTTCTCACCGATATTGATTTCTACACAGGTGCCGTCCTTTTTCACGATGACTCCGTGGATTGCCAGTGGAATGGTCACCCACTGGTACTTCTTCACGCCACCGTAATAATGGGTGTCCAGATAAGCGAATCCACCATCCTCATACAGGGGATTCTGCTTTACATCCAGTCTGGGGCTGTCGATATGGGCTCCGAGGATGTTCATACCATCTGTCATGGGCTTACGTCCGATCTGGAACATGGCGATGGATTTGTTCATCCATACGCTGTATACCTTATCTCCGGTTTTAAGAGCAGCGCCCTCTTTGATCAGACTCTCCAGTTCACGGTAACCGGACTTCTCAATAGTATTGACAATGGTGTCAATGCACTCTCTCTCGGTCTTACCGTTGTCTAAGAAATCACGATACTGTGCGTTTATTTTCTCCAACTCTTTTAACTGTTTGGAAGAATAGGTCTCCCAGGTGTTTTTCTTTTCCATATTTATCCTCATTTCCGCATCCGTCTTCCGGATACTCTTTTACTATAATCATAACAGGAGAGGTTCCTCGCCCTCTCCGTATCAGTGTACTACATTTGCGTCCGCAGTTCAATTCCTGTCTGTCAGATTTTCATCCTGCCCCTTAGGATCCCTGTCGATCTCCGTATAATGTTTTTTTCTGCGCTGGATCTTCTTGATCTCCCGGATGCGTCTACGGTTCTCTCTTGCCAGTTCGCTCTTACTGCTGGCATGATTCACCAGTACCCGGTTCACCGGACGGAAATAACGGTTCAGATAAGCACCGATCAGAATGATATACATGCAGAAATACATCCACAACATAATGATCACAATAATGGTCAAACTTCCGTAAATACTATACCCATTTCCATAGGACACATACATGGAAAATCCCCAGGAAAATATACTCCATACTACCGCAGCAAAGCAGGCTCCCGGAACCTGTTCCGTGAATTTCAGCTTTGTGTCCGGGATATATGTATAAATCAGGCCAAACAAAAGAATCAGCACCGCCCATACGAACAGAAAGCGGAAATTCATCAGGAGACTCACAAACATCTGCAGCTGCGGAATCCTATGTAATGCAATATCCACCAGCTGATTACCAAATACCATGAAAAACAGTGACAAAATCAACACTACAAGCATGATCAACGTATAAAAGCTTGCAATAAAACGGATCACGAAGTAATTACGCTTCTCGTCCACACCATTGACCGCATTTAATCCCCGCATCAGTGCCATGACACCCTTCGCCGCCGACCAGACCATAGCGATCAGAGCCACCGGCAGAATTCCCACAGAACTCTCATACACATCAACGACCAGACTCTCCACCATGGCATCTGCAATATCCGGCGTCACATCCGTCAGCGCCGTGACCAGATTCTGCTCCGTCACCGGGGTATAAGGAATCACCGCACAGACTACCATCAGCATCGGAATCACCGACAAAAACAGGAAAAAGGCTGTACTCGATGCATAAGCGCTGATATTCTGTTTTTTCATCTGGCTGGAAAAATCACGCCAGATGCTGATTATTGTCCTGAGCATATCTCGCATCCTTCATAGAAAAAGTTAAGGATCTGTTCCGCGCCAAGCCCCTGTAGTGCCATATTTTTGGCACCGTTCTGGCTCATTCCCACGCCATGGCCGAATCCACCGCCGATAATGTTATATCCTACCACATTTTTCTTATCATGGCTAGGTTCAATCACAAAAAATGCACTGGGAAGGAGATTCGGCATGGCCACCTCACTACCATCCTGCCTTACCACCTTCGTAACCCCGTCACAAAGTACTGCTCTGATATTATATTCCGAGATCACCTTAAAGGTTCCTTTGTCCGTGACAATGACCATTTCGTCTGCCACACCACCGGGGCCACGTTTTACAACGGAGATATCGTTTACTTTTGAAAAAGCTTTTATATTTTGACTGACATAGTCATCGTCCTTCAGGGTCAATATTAACTTTCCATTGGCTTCATAACGTTTCTTCAGCGTCTCCACTATCCGATCCACATCAATCTCTTTTACCGTATATGTCCAACGGTACCAGCCTTCCTGCGCTTCATAATCTTCCGCATGTGTCTCCGTGATAAAATCCCGGAAAGCCTCTTCTTCCCTCAGATCCTCTGGACCTGCATCTCTGTTTACCTCATTGCTGTCTGCCGCGATTACCCCACCGTCCGTCTGCATCAGGCTCTCCGGATTCAGCCGGCTGCTCTTCAGATAATCAAGTGCCTCCGCCTCCGCTGTCTTCCATACATTTGCCGTAGTTCCCACGCCACAGGAGGTAGAGTAATAATAAGTGTTCGCCACCGTTCCTTCATCTGTCAGGATCATCTGTCCGTAGGTCTCCTTCACCGCCGTGGTAGCACTGTCAGCTTCTGTGATATTATTGTAGACCTGATAGGAAGTGCTGTCGTCCACATGGGCGCCGTACCGGGGATAGCCCGCCCGCAGCATATGTCCGTAGGCATAGGTTCTGGCACAGATAGCCTGTGCTTTCAGGGCTTCCAGCGGGTAGGATGCCGGCATCTCACTTGGCACTACACTGTAGAGATATTCTTCCAGCGGAAGCTCATTTACCACTGCAATTCCGTCTGCGGTCCGCAGCAGCTCTATATGCCCTCTGTAAGAAGGTGTTCCCTGACTTCGATTCACATTGATCAGCCGTACCCGGCCGGTCAGCACTGTCGGTACTATACGGATCCGTTCTCCCACGAAATAATCGCTGTCTGTGTCAATGGTCACCTCGTCTCCCCTGGAAAACAATTCTTCCTGCATTTCCTCACCGGTTCCGTACTGTAGTAGAAAATCACTTTCCGCCGTCAGTGTCACCGTCTGGTGCAAAACATCCGAAAAATCCGAAGTTTTGATCAATACCCGGATTTTGTCCATGTTATCTTCTCTGGCCAGCAGGATACCGCAGATCTCGTCATTTTCACGAATAAAGTCCGCATCCATATAGCCGAATCGCAGATCTTCAGTAGTACACATGGTAAGCTCCCGGTACAGGCGATACCCTTTGTAATCCTCAGCCAACGGGATCCGGCCCCTGCCCTCGATCTCGATACCGCTTTCATCTGCCGACAGCACCCGGCCTGTGAACTTCTCTGTTTTCAGGATAACGGCACTCACGAGGTCATCCGTAAGTTCCACATCTGCCAGCTGTTCCCGCATCTGGTCCGGTGTCGGCAGCCTGCCTGCCTCATTCGCCTCTGTATCCAGATCATAGGTCTCTCTTACTCCGTCACAGAATAAAGTAATCTGCCCAGCTTCCGCCTCCGTGATCCAGACGTTTTTCAATTCCCGTACTACTGGAATATGCTGAGGCAGGGCCTCTTCTGTCTCCGGTGCCCCCGGCTCCTCCCGACCGCAGCTATGTAACAAATTTATCAGAAGTAAAAAAAGAAGAAATGCCGTACCTAACACACACAGGTATTTCTTCCACTGTATTCTCTGTTCTCTGGAAAGTTTATAATAATTCTCAAGCAGTCTGTTTTTCTTCAAATCATTTCCCGCCTATTCAGAATCTGTTTTATGACTTTAAAAGAGCAGTCCCAAAGGACTGCTCTCTCTTTTGTATTGTTATCCCCAAAATGCCGCCTCTTACCTTTTGACTCCTAGCAATGCTAGGTGGGTAACCGCAACCAACCTTTTGCCTTCCCTTCCAATCCTCCTTGCGGAGTGAGGGCTTGACAGCCACTTGGCAATATAGGAATCCCGTTTAAAGTAAATGTAGGTTCAAAACTGGTAAGAGTTATCGTACATCTCAGGTTAAGTATATTATAGCGAGTTAAGATCCATTTTACAACTGTAATTTTTACCAATATTATTATCTGCAAAAAAGGCTGTCTCCGAAGAGACAGCCTTCCATATTTGCATTTGTCTGTAAAGTAAGATTACAGCTGAGGACCAGCAGCAACCAGAGCCTTACCAGCATCATTTCCTTCGTATTTAGCGAAGTTCTTGATGAATCTCTGAGCCAGATCCTTTGCCTTCTCTTCCCACTGGGAAGGATCAGCGTAGGTATCTCTGGGATCCAGAATACCGGTGTCAACACCAGTCAGCTCGGTAGGAACTTCGAAATCGAAGTAAGGGATCTTCTTGGTAGGAGCGGTCTTGATAGCGCCATCCAGAATAGCATCGATGATACCACGGGTATCCTTAATGGAGATACGCTTGCCGGTTCCGTTCCATCCGGTATTTACAAGGTATGCCTTAGCACCGTTCTTCTCCATCTTCTTAACCAGCTCTTCTGCATACTTGGTAGGATGCAGCTCCAGGAATGCCTGACCGAAGCAAGCAGAGAAGGTAGGGGTAGGCTCGGTAATACCACGCTCGGTACCAGCTAACTTAGCTGTGAAACCGGACAGGAAGTAGTACTGGGTCTGCTCCGGAGTCAGAATAGATACAGGAGGCAGTACACCGAATGCATCAGCAGACAGGAAGATTACGTTCTTAGCTGCGGGTGCGGAAGAAATAGGACGTACGATATTCTTAATATGGTTGATAGGATAAGATACACGAGTATTCTCGGTAACGCTCTTATCGTTGAAATCAATCTTGCCGTCAGCATCAACGGTTACGTTCTCAAGCAGCGCATCTCTCTTGATTGCGTTGTAGATGTCGGGCTCGGAATCCTTGTCCAGGTTGATAACCTTAGCGTAGCATCCACCTTCGAAGTTGAATACGCCGTTGTCATCCCAGCCGTGCTCGTCATCACCGATCAGCAGACGCTTAGGATCGGTAGACAGGGTTGTCTTACCGGTTCCGGACAGACCGAAGAAGATTGCGGTGTTCTCACCGTTCATATCGGTGTTTGCGGAGCAGTGCATGGAAGCAATGCCCTTCAGAGGCAGGTAGTAGTTCATCATGGAGAACATACCCTTCTTCATCTCTCCGCCGTACCATGTGTTAACAATAACCTGCTCGCGGCTAGTGATATTAAATGCTACACAAGTCTCGGAGTTCAGACCCAGCTCCTTGTAATTCTCAACCTTAGCCTTGGATGCGTTGTAAACTACGAAATCGGGCTCGAAGTTCTTCAGCTCTTCCTCGGTGGGTTTGATGAACATGTTGGTTACGAAATGAGCCTGCCAAGCTACCTCAACGATGAAACGGATAGCCATGCGGGTGTCCTTATTAGCACCGCAGAATGCATCTACAACGAACAGTCTCTTGTTGGACAGTTCCTTCTTAGCGATATCCTTTACAGCAGCCCATGTTTCCTGAGACATACGATGGTTGTCGTTCTTGTACTCATCAGAAGTCCACCATACAGTGTTCTTGGAGTTCTCATCTTCAACGATGAACTTATCTTTGGGAGAACGTCCTGTATATATACCGGTCATAACATTTACCGCACCGAGTTCGGTCTCCTGACCTTTCTCGTAGCCTTTCAGTTCAGGCTTCATCTCTTCTTTGAATAATTCTTCATAAGAAGGATTGTGAACGATTTCTGTGGTTCCGGTGATGCCGTACTTGCTTAAATTGATCTCTGCCATCTTACATTAACCTCTTTCCTTTAAATTTATGTGTGTCTTTATCTTCTGCCACATCGTCTGTATTATCTCAAACCCCAGTAAAAAAGTCAAGAAACCGCTAAAAATTTTATACTGATTTTATATTCTCTTTACTTTACCCTGGTTTCCTTGGCCAGCCACTCTTTTTCTTCCTCATTCAGATAGGGAGAAATCTTCTCGTAGACAGTCTTCTGATACTCGTGCAGATACTTTTTCTGGGTATCGTTCAGATACTTTTCATCAATGGCTTCTCTGTCGATGGGTACCCATGTCAGGGTCTCGAAATGCATGAACTGACCATACTCGTTCTTCACATCATTTTTCGCCACCATAACATTCTCGATGCGGATACCGTGGCTGCCCTGAATATAGATGCCGGGCTCATTGGTGATATCCATACCATCCTCAAACACTGCCTCCACCATACCTCCGGTGAATCTCCAGCGCATGTTCTGGGGACCTTCGTGCACATTCAGAATATAACCTACGCCGTGTCCGGTACCGCACTGGTAATCAATGTCCATATCCCAGATAGGCTGTCTTGCCAGAATGTCCAGATTCCGTCCGGTACAGCCGTAGAGCCAGTGTGCATGGGTCAGCTGCATCACTGCCGCTGCTACCATGGTGTAATGCTTTTTGATCTCTTCGGAAATGGGACCTAAAACGATGGTTCTGGTCACATCGGTGGTACCTCCCAGATACTGTCCGCCGGAATCTACCAGAAGCATTCCTTCCGGCTCCAGAGTCGCACAGTTGTCCGGGGTTGCTTCGTAATGCATCATGGCTGCATTGGACTTGTAACCTGCGATGGTCGGGAAGGACAGATCTAAGAATTCCGGGATCTCTCTTCTCTTCTGTTCCAGATAGTCCGCTGCGGTCACCTCAGTGATCTTCTCTTTGCCCACATGGGTCTTCAGCCAGTAGATAAATTTCGTTACGGCCACGCTGTCCTTTAAAAAGATCTCCTGCATTCTCGCAAGCTCTACCGGATTCTTAATGGCCTTTAACAGTTCGGTGGGATTCTTGCCCTCTACTAACTTCTGATTCTTCTGCAATGTCTTGTATAAAGTATAGCTGCAATATCTGTTGTCCACGAGGATCGCATTGCCCGCAGGGAGTGCCTTCAGGAAATCTACGACGGTGTCGTATTCCTTTACCTCGATACGATGAGCTGCCAGGTATTCCGTCACCTGTGCATCCAGTGCTTTCTGCTGGATAAACAGAGTTGCGGACTCTTCTGTAATATAGGCATAGGACATTGCTACCGGATTGCATTCCACATCACAACCGCGGATATTGAAGAGCCACATCAGATCATCCAGTTTGGTCAGAAGCAGTGCATTGGCACCGTCCTTCGCCATCTTTTCTCTGGTCTCTGTCAGTTTTTCCTCTACGCTCTTACCGGCGATTTTCTCATCCAGTACGGTTACTTTTCCGGCAGGAAAATCCGGTCTGTCTGTCCAGATGCTCTCTGCCAGATCCTTCTCATAAGCGATGCGGATCTGCTTCTTTTCCAGTACCTTTTCGTATTTTTTGCCGTCCATGGCAGCGATAACTCTGCCATCAAATCCTAAAGTCTGTCCCTGCTGCATGTTCTGCTCCAGGAGTTCCTCGATGGTGGGAACTCCCTCCTGTAACATACGGAACAGTTCTACGGTCGTTCCCTCCAATTCTGCTTCTGCCTGGATGAAATATCTGCCGTCAGTCCACAGTCCCGCGCCGTCTTTCCAGACTACCAGTGTGCCGTTGGAACCGGTAAAATTGCAGAAATATTCTCTTACTTTAAAATAATCGTTTACATATTCGGAATTATGAAAATCCGCTGTGGGCATCATATAGAAATCAATGCCCTCTTCCTGCATCTTCTTCCGAAGAAGTGCAAGTCTGTCCTGAATCACTTTGTTTTCCATGTTATCTCCATTCTATATATCATCTATATATCAGTTAATCAATACCCTTCCGTAAGTTCACCCTTGCAGAGTCCTACAGCTCTGGAAGTACCGATTCTTTCACAGCCAAGTCCTAAGAACATTTCCAGATCTTCCATGCTGGATACGCCGCCTGCCGCTTTGATCTTTACGTTAGGGCCAATGTATTTCTTGAACAGTTCCACATCCTCCTTTGTGGCGCCGCCAGTTCCGAAGCCGGTGGAAGTCTTGATAAAGTCCGCTCCGGCATTGGTCACTGCCTTACACATGGCAATCTTCTCTTCCTCGGTCAGATAACAGGTCTCAATGATCACCTTGAGGATATGATGTCCGCACTCTTTCTTCAGTGTACGGATCTCTTCCTCCACCTTGTCAAGCAACCCGTTCTTCACATCGCTGATATTCACTACCATATCGATCTCGTTGCAACCATCCTCCAGTGCCTTGCGCACCTCGGCCACCTTGGCTTCCGTCACACTGTATCCTAAGGGGAATCCTACTACGGTACAGATATTGATTTTGTCTCCGTAAGTGTCATGGATTCTCTTGATATAGCAAGGGGGCACACATACGCTGGCGGTATGATACTGAATCGCCTCATCGCATAATTTCTGGATGTCCTCCCAGGTAGCAAAGGCTTTCAACTGGGTATGATCCACTTTTCCAAGCATTTCTTTTGCAGTCATGTTGTTCTCCTTCCGGTATCTATTTTCATATTATTGTTACAGTCTGCTAACCTTACCTATTATAGCAAAGAACCCCCGCAAGATAAAGGATAAAGTTTTTACACAAAAACAATACCGCCCAGAAAACCGTTGACGTGACTTGGGCGGTATCTCACTAATTTTAATTCTTAACTACATTCCAAGAAAACTCTTCACCGTGTCTTTCATCTTGTCCACGTCACACTGGGTATCGTGCAGCACCGGTGCGGTACGGATTTCTTCGATGGCATTGGGTACTTTCACCTTGGCGATCTTAGACAGTTCATCCACCAGTTCAAAGTCACCCATGGCATCATACTTGATGTCAATGGCATCCATAACGCTTCTGGTGAACTTGAAGGGGCTTGCGGTGGAAGCGATCACGGTGGTCTTGTGATCTCCGGTCTCAACCACATACTTGCCGTACACTGCGGAAGCTACTGCGGTATGGGTATCGATGACATAACCGCATTTTTCATACAGACGGCGGATCTCTGCGGCGGTCTCCGCTTCGCTTGCAAAGTTGCCGTAGAAGTCAGCCAGCTGTGCCTTCATCTCTTCGGTGATCTCGTATTTGCCGTTGCCGGACAGAGTGCTCATCAGCTCACGGTTCTTGTCTGCATCATTGCCTGCAATACGGTAGATCAGACGCTCCAGATTGCTGGAGATCAGAATATCCATGGACGGTGAAGTGGTCAGTACGAATTCTCTGTTGCGGTCATAGGTGCCGGTGCGGAAGAAATCATACAATACCTTATTGTCATTGGAAGCACAGATCAGCTTATCGATGGGCAGTCCCATATTCTTCGCATAAAATGCAGCCAGAATATTACCGAAGTTGCCGGTGGGAACCACAACATTGATCTTCTCACCCTCTGTGATCTTACCATCTTTTAATAATTGTGCATACGCATAAACATAATAACAAATCTGAGGTACCAGACGTCCGATGTTAATGGAGTTCGCAGAGGAAAACTGGAAGCCCTTCTCATCCATTTCTTTTGCCAGTTCCTTGTCGGAGAAAATCTTCTTCACACCGGTCTGGGCATCATCGAAATTACCGTGAATGCCTACCACAAAAGTATTGGCACCCTTCTGGGTCACCATCTGCTTCTCCTGAATCGGGCTGACACCGTTCTTCGGGTAAAATACGATGATCCGGGTACCCTTGACATCGGCAAAGCCTGCCAGAGCTGCCTTACCGGTATCACCGGAAGTAGCAGTCAGGATCACGATCTCATTCTTGATATTATTCTTACGGGCGGAAGTGATCATCAGGTGAGGTAAAATGGAAAGTGCCATATCCTTGAACGCAATGGTGGAACCATGGAACAATTCCAGATAATAAGCATCATCCGCCTGTACCAGAGGAGCGATCTTCTCCGTATCAAACTTGGAATCATAAGCGTTGTTGATACAATTTTTCAGTTCTTCCTCGGTAAAGTCTGTCAGGAATAATTTCATAACTTCATAAGCTACCTGCTGATAACTCATTCCGGTCAGTTCTGAAAGACTCTTGTCCAATGCAGGAATATGATCCGGTACAAACAGTCCTCCGTCATCGGATAATCCCTTCAGAATTGCCTGGGATGCGGTTACCGGTTCGCTGTTGCTGCGTGTGCTGCGATAAATTACTTCCATTTCCTCTCCTCCGTGTCTATGTATGAATGTATGCTGGAATATCTCCCTAGCATCTCCATCTATATTTTCGAAAAGTATAGCATACTTTAAACACTGTTGCAAGGTGAATCATTGAAGCGCTTTTTTATCCGAAAAAAATTCATGTCCGCCATGTCGGAATAATAGCGTCAATTTTTCATCGAACCAGCGCATACTTTCACTGTCGGCATATTTTCTGGCGGCAAAATACAATGCTCCCCTGGAAATGTCCTCGCCCGCCAGAGCCCGTCCGACAGCTTCTACCGTCTCTTCACTGACACTTACTTTGTAATAACTGCCGTCGGCAATGGGAGAAAACTGTGACACCCCGTTTTCCCGCTGGAATACGATCTCCGTAATGCTGTCCGGAAATTTTTCGGAATTCAGACGGTTCAGGATCACATTGGCCACCAACAGCTTCCCATCCTCGTCTTCGCACCCGGCTTCCGCTTCCACGATCCGAAGCAGCACTTCCAGATCCGCCTGTTCCAGCTGGTACTTACTCTCCCGCTGTAATTCACTGCAATCCACTACTCTCTGTCCGGAAGAAGTCCGGGAAGCAATCCCCATCATGATGCTTTCCTTGTCCGCCAGCAGGCTTTCTTCCATATGTACCTCCGACACCGTCTGCTGCAATTTCCTACCGATTTCTTCCATGCGGCAGAGACTTAAAACACCGATCAGAAATATCAGATTTATTGCAAGTAGTCCGCTTAATGCTCTTTTATACATACAGGCTTTGTTCCTTTCCCCAATTCTCATTTTGGCTCTAACTTCATTTTATGCAGCTCGTCCGAAAAATATATCTGTTGTTCTCCGGAGAAAAATGTTACTATAGAAATATGAGTGAGCAAAACATTGAAAAAGAACAATTATATAAAGGAGTCTTCCGGGCCGAAAAAAAAGACGGAACTGTCTATTACCGTGCTTCTCTGACCAAAAACGGCAAGCATATCAGTCTTGGCAGTTTCCCCGATGCCTTACAGGCCCATCGGGCCTACGAACAGGGGCTTCTCCTGCTGTCCGATCCTTCCCTGACACTGCAGTCCTACGAGAAGGTGTCCCCTTTGTCCTTCGAAAAATGGGTCAGTCTGATCAATCTGCGGGACAACGGACTATACATCGGCAATCCGATCTATCTGGGACAGCAGCTCTTCTATTATTATTTGTCCCCCCACCATGTCTTAAAATTCGACATGGAAGACCTGTTCTATTATTCTTCCCATAAGATCATGTGCCGGGGAAATCATTATTTTGTGGCCGACTACGGAATGCAGCAGACGCTGACCTCACGCTATGGCATCAAAAGCTACGGAGTTACCGGCGTGGATTATTGTTTTGTCAACGGAGATCCTACGGACTTCCGCAGGGAAAATCTGCAGATCCACAACATCTATCACGGTGTCCGGAAAACGGTAGCAAAAAACGGACAGTACGTTTATACTGTCCGCATTCATATCCGTGGTAATTATATTGTGGGGCGCTACGCTACTGATATCGAAGCAGCCATTGCCTATAACAAGGCCATCGATATTTTGCATAGCAAAGGAGTCACCAGTAATTTTACCCCCAACTATGTGGAAGCCATCACTCCCCGCCGTTATGCCGAGATCTATTCTACGCTCGACATTGCACCGGGAATCCTGAATTATGAGCCTATTTCTCCGAATAATCAATAAAACTGATATTCATATTGGCATAGCCTGCAATGCCGTCGATGGTGACATCATTGGCATATTGCCACATGGTAAAACGATAAGGATAATCCGGCACGTCTTCCATCTGGGAAAGCCATACGTCATATGCCGATAATTTTGACAGGTCAATCTCTTTGATCAGCCACTCCTTGTCTCCGTAAAGCAGGGGCTTATATCCGGCTGCCTCTATGGTATCCAGGAAAGCCTTGGTGATCTTCGTCTTGTCAGCACGACTGACAGTCTCGATTCTCGTCGTATCATTGTCCACAAAACTCATATCAAAAGCCACCGGATAGGTGATCTTGTAGTCTTTGATATTCTCCAGAACGATATTGGATTCCTCCACCGCCTCTTCTTCCGTGATGGCCTGTGAGGTAAAATACACCCCGATCTGTAATCCAGCATCTGTGGCTCTCTTGATATTGTCTACGAAATAATCATCCAATACGATCTGTCCGCTGCCATAGCCTCTGGCACCTACCCGCAACATCACAAAATCCACTCCGGCTTTTTTCAGTTTCAAAAAATCCACATAATCCTGATATTTGGAAATATCCACCCCGACATAGGAAGTCAGTTTGCCGTCCTGATAATATTTCATCAGGTCGGACTGGCACACCAGTTTGGTGAAATCATATTCGTGCTTGGGAAGGTACGGGCTGATCAGCACCCATTCTTCCTTGCCGTCCCGGTTGGTCACCAGGGTATGTTTTCCATCGGTGGAGGGATCCGCTTCCGCTGTTTCCTTTTTGTTATCCTTTTGGGAAGGCTCCGCAGACGGCAATGGTGTTGCCGTAGTCTCCGGGTACATGTCCCAGAAATCCAGATCCGAAGGAGTCAATGTGCTTCCGGTGATCAGGTCCTGCGTGTCCGGATATTTGTCTGTCTGATTATTTTCTGCCTGTTGTACATTCTCCGTCTGTGCAGCCGTATTGTTCTGTTGGTGGGAAGTGGGCTGTCTGTTCATGATCAGCACCACCGTAAGGATCACTGCCACGAAAATTGTAACAGCAACGATGGCACTGATCACCGTAGGTGTCAGCCCTCCTCCGTGATCTTCATAATCGTCCGGAAGACGCATATCTTTTCTCCTCTTGTACTTTCTTTATGCTTTTACGATACATTTCTTCGGGCATTTCTCCATGCAGGCACCACAGCCCACACATTTCTCCGGATCAATGATTGCATGGAAATTCTCGACCTTCACAGCATCGTGCTGGCAATTCTTTACGCAGATACCGCAGCCCACACAGCCGGTCTTGCAGGCCTTCATGGTAACAGGGCCCTTGTCCGTAGAACTGCAGGCTACCTGTACCGTATTGGAATAAGGCCGTAAGCTGATCAGATGCTTGGGGCAGACCTCCACGCACTTTCCGCAGGCCTTACATTTTTCCTTATCTACTACAGCCACACCGTTCTCTACATGAATGGCATCGAAGGGACAGACCTGTGCACAGGTTCCGAATCCCAGGCAGCCACTGTTGCAGGATTTCGGCCCGCCTCCAGGCACAAAGCTCATCATACGACAGTCCTTGATGCCATAATAATCATAATCCGTTGTGGTCCGCTCGCAGTCACCCTGACAATGCACATAAGCTACCTTGCGCTCGGAAGCCTCTGCTTCTACACCCATGATGGCGGCGATTTTTTTGCCGACTTCCTCTCCGCCTACGGGACAGGTGTTCACCGCAGCCTCTCCCTTTGCAATGGCAGCTGCCAGACCGGAACATCCGGCGAAGCCGCAGCCACCACAGTTATTTCCGGGAAGGGCAGCTAACACCGCCTCTTCCTTCTCATCTACTTCTACTTTGAATTTAATGCCGGCCACGCCAAGGAACAGTCCCACAAAGATGCCGACGATTCCGACACAAGCCGCAGCAATCAGAATTCCTGTTATACTCATCTATGTTACTCCTTCCTAGATCAGACCGGAGAATCCGCAGAAAGCAATGGCCATCAGTCCTGCTGTCAGCAGTACCATGGGCATTCCCTTGAAAGATTCCGGCACTTCATTGTATTCCATCTTCTCACGCAGTCCTGCCAGGATCACGATGGCAATGGTAAAGCCAAGCGCTGTGGCAAAGCCATTTACGATACCGGTCAGAATACCGTATTCCTTCTGCACGTTGGTAATGGCTACACCCAGCACCGCGCAGTTGGTGGTAATCAGAGGCAGATAGACGCCCAGTGCCTGATACAGGGAAGGCATTGCCTTTTTCAGGAACATTTCCACGAACTGTACCAGTGCAGCAATGACGAGAATGAACACTATCGTCTCCAGATACTCAATGTGTAACGGCTGTAAGATAAATTTGTAGATCACACCCGCTACCGCACTGGCCAGCGTAATAACGAAGATAACCGCCGTTCCCATGCCGCCCGCCGTCTTGATCTTACGGGACACGCCTAAGAAGGGGCACAGTCCCATGAACTGGCTTAATACGATATTGCTGACGATGGAGGAACTGATCAGTAACAGAAGCATATCTTTTACACTATCCATTTATTTGTCCTCCTTATCTAAATCGATGGTCTCCAGATCATCCTCTGCCGTCTGAGGTTTTGCTGCCGCTTTTGCCGCATCCTTCACAGCCTCTTCCGTGGTATTGGTATTGTCATAAAACCGCTCCGAGCAGCCGCTCTCGCCACAGTGCAGACAGTCATGTCCGCAGCCGGACTGGATCTTCTCGTAATCCTTGCCAGCCAGCTTTCTCTTATTCTTGATATAGTTCTGCAAAGCGGTCAGTGCAGCCAGTACGAAGAACGCACCGGGAGCCAGTCCGAAAATATTGATCGTCACATAGGAATCCGGCATGATCCGAAATCCGAAGATGGATCCGGCCGCCAGGATCTCACGTACTGCACCGATACAAGTCAGTGCCAGAGAGAAACCAAGTCCCATGCCAAGTCCATCGAACAGGGAAGGAATGGGCGGATGGGAATACGCATAGCTCTCTGCTCTTCCCAGAATGATACAGTTTACAACGATCAGAGGAATATACACACCCAGAGCATCGTTCAGTGACGGCAGATACGCCTGCAACAGCAGCTGTACCGCAGTTACGAAGGATGCAATGATCACGATAAATGCAGGGATTCTCACCCGGCTGGGGATCACTTTCCTAAGCAGCGAAATGATCAGGTTACTCATGGTAAGTACCACTGCCGTGGTCAGGCCCATGCCAAGTCCGTTCATGGCCGATGTGGTCACCGCCAGAGTCGGACACATTCCCAGCATCAGTACAAATGTAGGATTTTCCTTGATGATACCGTTATAAAGTCTTTCACCTGCTTTATTCATTGCCAGCACCTCCCTGTACATAATCATTAAATGCCAGAAGGCTTCCGTTGACAGCGTTAGTCACTGCTTTCGTGGTGATGGTCGCACCGCTGATGGCATCGATCTCACTGTCAGAAGTGGATCCGGTCTTGGTGTAGGCAAAGCTCTTCACGTTCTTGTTGTGGAACTGCGGCACCAGCACATCTCCCGCTTTCATGCCCAGTCCGGGAGTCTCGGAAATACTTAAAATAGAAATATCATTGACCGTACCATCCAGACGGATTCCCACATACAGCACAATATTTCCGCCATAGCCTTCGGAGGTCGTGGTCTGGATCACATAGCCCAACTGCGTTCCGGAAGCATCCTGCGCTTCATAGACGGTACCGATAGTGATTCCGGTATCTGCCAGCTTCTGCGCCGTATCCGCAGAAGGTGTATAAGCATCCAGTTCTTCAAAATGCTCCGCATCCGCAAAGACCGCCTGACAGGCTTCCTGCACCGCTTTTTCCTCCTGCTGACGGATGGGCTCCTTGGTCAGTTCATAGACAAAGCCAAGCAAAAGTCCAGCAATCAGAGTAATTGCGAACAAAATGCCCGCTTCTTTTAACATTGCCTGAATATCATTCTTATTTTTCACGTTTCGCACCTGCCTTTCTGCCAAAAGCCACCGGCATGGTGAATTTTTCGATCAGAGGTACCAGAAGGTTACCTAAAATGATGGCATAGGACACTCCCTCTGCTCCCGGTCCGAAGATACGGAAGATTCCGGTAAGAAGTCCCAGTACCGCACCGTATACATACTGTCCCTTGATGGTAATCGGTCTGGTGACATAATCCGTTGCCATGAAAAAGGCACCCAGGATCAGGCCGCCGCCTGCTAACTGTGCAGACAGATAGGCAGGATCAAAGCCGTGCCCGCCGAAGATTCCCGCAAACAGGATCACGGTCACAATATATGTACCGGGGATCCGAAGGTCGATCACACCGATCAGGATCAGAAAACAGGCACCGATCAGCAGTGCGATCACGGAAGTCTCGCCGATGGTACCGGCGGTCTTACCTACGATCATATTCATGACATTGACACTCTCTCCTGCCTTCAGTGCTGCCAGCGGTGTAGCCCCGGTATAGGCATCACAGGCAAAATTCGTCATCTGGGACGGGAAAGAGATCAGCAGAAAGCATCTGGCTGCCAGTGCCGGGTTCATAAAGTTCTGACCCAGACCACCGAACAGCATTTTTACCACAAGGATGGCAAACACACCGCCCAATGCCGCCATCCACAGCGGAATGCTCACCGGCAGATTCAGCGCCAGCAGCAGTCCCGTTACCACTGCTGACATATCGGAAATCGTGATTTTTTTCTTCCAGAGCCAGCCGAATAATAACTCCGTCAATACTGTACTGGCAATGGTCACAGCCATGACTGCCAGTGCTCTGGGGCCAAAGTTATAGATTCCGAAACCGGCAGCCGGCAGCAGTGCGATCACCACGGCTGTCATAATGCTGCTGGTCGTTACTTTTGACCGGATATGAGGATTTGAAGATACTTTTAAAAGTCCGCTCACTGTTCTTCCCTCCTACTTCTTTTTCTTCTTGGCAAGCTGGATCTTACGCATGGATTTGATCTCCTGCGTCAGAGGACGCTTTGCCGGGCATACAAAACTACAGCAGCCGCATTCACAGCATTCCATACCGTTATGTTCCACGAAAGCCTCTTCATCAAAATGCTCCGCATAGGTTGCCAAAAGGCTGGGAACAATACGTCCGGGACATGCTTCCACGCAACGTCCGCAGTTGATGCAGGGACTGGGCTCCATAGCGGATACATCGTCCTGGGTCAGTGCCAGTAATGCGGTAGAGGTCTTTGTGGTAGGTACATCCAGCTGGAACATACCGAATCCCATCATGGGACCTCCGCAGATGATCTTCTCCGGCTCCTGCTTAAATCCACCGGCTATATCCAACAGTTCCTGATAACTCATACCGATAGGTACACGAAAATTCCGGGGATTGGCCACAGCATCTCCGGTAACAGTGATGATACGTTCCATCAGAGGGCGTCCTTCCGTCACCGCTCTGTAAATGGCAACCACAGTATCTACGTTATCTACAATACAACCTACGTCCGCAGGCAACATGGAGGAATTGATCTTCCGTCCCGTTGTGGCATAGATCAGCTGACGCTCCGCGCCCTGAGGATACTTGGTCTTCAGTGCCTTCACCGTGATCTGAGGATCGTTCTTAGTCATCTGTTTTAACAGAGAGATACAATCCGGCTTATTGTCCTCCACGGCCAGAATACCGTGGGCATTGTCAAACAGCTTCAGCATGATCTTCAGACCACCGATCAGCTTGTCCGGCTCTTCCATCATTCTGCGGTAATCGGAAGTCAGATAAGGCTCACATTCCGCACAGTTAGCAATTACATATTCAATTTTGTCAGGATCCTTGGGAGACAGCTTGACATGCGTAGGAAATCCGGCACCACCCATACCTACGATACCGGCTTCCTTCACAATGTCGATGATCTCTTCCTTCTGCAGTTTGTCCACCGGTGCATAAGGATGAAATTCTTCGCTCTCATACAGGCCGTCATTGTCGATCACGATACTCTGTATCAGATCTCCTGTTACCACACGTCTCGTCTCAATGGTTTTTACCGTACCCGACACAGATGCATAGATGGGTGCCGACACGAAGCCACCACTTTCCGCTATCTTTTGTCCCGCCAGCACCCGGTCTCCTTTTGCCACGATGGGCTTCGCCGGAGCGCCGATGTGCTGGGACAACGGATAGACCATTTCCCCTTTGGGCAGGACATCCTGGATCGGTTTGTCCTTGGACAGATCTTTTCCATCATAGGGATGTATTCCGCCTACAAATGTCAACTTTGCCATTTCCTAACATCCTTTCTAAATAGTTACTTGTATTGCAAATTGCATTATGATAATTGTACTATTTTTATCAACTTTTATCAACAAAATGCTACTGCAAATTCTAAAATTATGGTAAAATAAATTCACCCATAGAAAGTCTGTGTGACTGCTTGCAGGCAGCACAGGTTTTCTATGAGGTGAATAAACAAACATAAGTAAGTAGGGCGATAGCCCGGATTACGCATGTTTGTTACGCTTTCGAGAGTTCGAAGAACGAAGAAAGCGTTTATTAACTTGCCCACACGGCAGAAAGAGGTCATACATGAAAAAATCAGAAGAGACTCTGGAGGATTTCGCGATCTCCTATCCCTTGGATAAGCTGGCGCCTCTGGAACAAATCCTTTTTCTCGATATTGAGACCACGGGATTCACTTCCCGTACTTCTTATTTATATATGATTGGCTGTGCCTACTATCAGGCCGGCAAATGGCGGACCATCCAGTGGATGGCGGATGACTATTCCCAGGAAGGGGATATTCTCACTGCTTTCTTTGATTTTGCAAGAGATTATCGCTATCTGGTACATTTCAACGGCAATAATTTTGACCTTCCCTTTATCACCCAGAAATGTGCGCAGTTAAAGCTTCCGTTCTCCTTTGACGGATTTCAGGGTATCGACATTTACCGCCGGATCTCCCCTTATAAATTCTTCCTAAAGCTGCCGAACTGTAAGCAGAAAACTTTGGAGCAGTATCTCGGAATTGCCCGGACCGATGTTTTCTCCGGCGGAGAACTCATTGGTCTATACCATGATTATGTAAAAAATCCTTCGGAATTCACAGAAAAAGCATTGTTTTTGCATAATGCGGACGACCTGAAGGGAATGTTGGAAGTTCTTCCGATTCTGGCCTACTATGATCTGTTCAACGAGAATTGTGTGAAAGCCAGAAAAGTACAGGCCAACTATTACAAAGATGTCAGTGGCGCACAGCGCAAGGAACTGTTGATCACCCTGCAGATTCCCACTTCCCTGCCCAGACTGGTAACCGCTTCTGCGGCCAACTGCTATTTCCGTGGAGAAGGAGAATCGGCTACTTTAAAGGTTCCCATTTACGAGGAAGAATTAAAATATTTCTATTCCAACTACAAGGACTATTACTATCTTCCTACGGAAGATGTGGCATTGCACAAATCTGTAGCCGGTTTCGTGGACAAAGAGCACAGGCTCCAAGCCTCCGCAGCGAACTGTTACACCCGGAAATTCTCCTGCTATCTTCCCCAATGGGAGATTCTGTTCACGCCATTCTTCAAGAGAGATTATAAGAGCAAGGAATTATTCTTCGAGTTGACGGATGAAATGAAGAAAAACAGAGAAGGATTTACACAGTATGCCAATCATGTTTTGTCCATGATCGCATCTACTTACTAACCGGAACGAAATGAGACATCGTCCCTTAGATGTACTTATAGTACTTATAGCACTTATAGCACAGAAAGTACAAAAAGTACAAAAAGAGGAAAGCAAAACTGCTTTCCTCTTTCTTATTTTGTCATTTTCTGTACTCACTACATCGGTTTCACATAATAGAAAGAACTCTTTCTGTCAAATCCGATTTCGCGATAATTCATGATCTGTTCCGTACTTCCGATAAACAGCATACCACCCTTGGCCAGTGACTGGTAATACTTCCGGAATACTTCATCCTTTGCTTCTTCTGTAAAGTAAATCAATACATTTCTGCACACGATCAGATTACAGTCGGTAGGATAAGTATCCTTCAGTAAATTGTGCTGGTGAAAATCCACTCTTGCCTTGATCTCATCTGCAATCTTGTAAGAAGGACCAATCTTCGTGAAGTATTTCTTCTTCAGATCCTCCGGCACGCCTTCTATGCTCTTTTCTCCATACAGGCCGGTCTTTGCCTTTGCGATAACCTGTTTGTCCAGATCTGTAGCATAGATACGAATCTGCTGTAACGGAATGTGCCGTGACAGAGCCATTACAAGAGAGTAAGGCTCATCTCCCGTGGAACATGCCGCACTCCAAACCTTCAGGTTCTTGCCGAAGCGTTGAATCAGTTCCGGGATCACGGTCTCTTCCAGATATTTCCACTGTTCAGGATTACGGTAGAATTCTGAAACATTGATAGTAATGTATCCTACAAATTCCTCAAAAAGTACTTTATCCGTCTTCAGTGCCTGTACATACTTGTCATAACCTACGATCTTATGCTTGGCGATCAGAGTATCGATACGCCGTTTCATCTGCTTCTCTTTGTAAGCATTCAGATCGATCGTAGTCAGAGAATAAATCTCCTTTTTAAAATACTCATAATCATATATCATGAATATCTACCACCTAACGGTTGATTATTTCTCAGAGTTCTCAGCCTCTGCAGCGATAACAGCGTCAATATCTACAGATACAACATCTGCATCGGACTCTTCCTCTGCCTCAACGGGTTCTGGAGCTGTCAGAGCTTTAACGCTCAGGGAAATCTTGTGATCAGCCTCATTGAAATCTACAACCTTAGCTGTAACTTCATCGCCAACGCTCAGTACATCGGAAGGTTTCTCAATGTGCTCCTTTGCGATCTGGGATACATGAAGCAGAGCATCTACACCGGGCTCTAATTCTACGAAAGCGCCAAAGTCGGTCATTCTTGCAACCTTACCGGTTACTACATTGCCAACTGCATACTTCTCTGCTGCATTCTTCCAGGGGTTAGCGTCGTCGAACTTCAGGGACAGTGCAATCTTATTGCCGTTGATCTCTTTGATCAGGACTTTCAGCTTATCGCCAACCTTGAATACCTTCTTGGGATGCTCGACTCTGCCCCAAGACATCTCGGAGATGTGAAGCAGTCCGTCTGCGCCGCCAAGATCGATAAATGCGCCGAAATCAGTTACGTTCTTAACAACACCTTCTACGATATCACCTTCTTTGATCTTCTCAAAGAGTTCCTTCTGTAGCTCAGCCTTCTTGGCTACGATCAGCTGTTTGCGGTCACCAATGTATCTTCTTCTCTTGGGATTGTACTCGCTGATCACGAATTCAATCTCCTGTCCTGCATACTTGGTCAGATCCTTCTCATAAGTATCGGATACCAGGCTTGCGGGGATGAAGATTCTTACTTCGTCCACGATCACACTTAAACCACCGTCCAGTACCTGGGATACGGTTGCCTTAAGTACCTCGTGATTGTTAAATGCTTCTTCAATTCTCTTGTTGCCTCTGTCTGCAGCAAGACGCTTGTAGGTAAGGAGAACCTGACCCTCACCGTCATTTACTTTCAGAACCTTGACTTCCATGGTGTCACCAACCTTGGCAACCGTGGTAAGATCCACGCTGGAGTCGTTGGTGTATTCGTTCTTGGTAAGAATACCGTCAGATTTGTATCCGATGTTCAGAATGATCTCTTCCGGTTTCACATCGATGACTGTACCTTCGACTACCTCTCCTGCATGTATTGTCTTTAATGATTCTTCCAGCATTTGTTCAAAAGTTAATTCTGACATAATTTTGAACCTCCTCAATTAATTTATTTGGGGTGGAAGCCCCCGCGGTAATACCCACTAGTCGAACAGCTTTAGGTAGATCTAAATGCAAGTCATCCAGTGTCTGTATAAAATAGGTGTGCACACATTCCCTTTGGCAGATTTCGTAAAGTTTTCTGCTATTAGAACTGTGCTTCCCTCCTATTACAATCATAACGTCAGCTTCCGCTGCAATGGCCTTTGCCGATCGCTGTCGCTCTTCTGTAGCATTACAGATAGTGTTCACAACACTATCATTGTAACCTTTTTTTTCAAAAATTTCAACTATATATTGAAATTTATTGTAGTTATATGTCGTCTGAGACACAATACAGAGCTTTTCACCTTCTGTTTTCACAAAATTTTCTGCCTGTTCGGGAGTTTCCAGAACGGTTACCGGGCCCTGACACCAGCCGACGATACCCTCTACTTCCGGATGTTTCGGATCCCCCACGACGATCACATGGTACCCTTCTGTGCTCTTTTGTTCCACGATACGATGGATCTTTTTCACAAAGGGGCAGGTGGCATCAATGCACTCCAGACCATTCGCTTCCATGATATCATAGATTTCTTTTGCCACTCCATGGGCACGGATGATCACAGTGGGAATGGTCTCCCCGGCTTTCAGGTTTTTTAGTTCTTCTTTGCTTTCCAGAACTCTTACTCCTTTTTCCGCCAGTTCCCGGACCACTTCCTCATTATGCACGATGGGGCCATAGGTATAGATAGTCTTCCCGTTTTTTAATTGTTCATACACAGTATCTACGGCGCGCTTTACGCCGAAGCAAAAGCCTGCGCAGTCTGCCAGTCTTACTTCCATATCAGATCTCCTGTTTAACCGATCAGTTCCACGATCCGGTCGATGACCTGCTCGATCGTCATATCGGAGGTATCCACCAGTACCGCATCCTCAGCCTGTTTTAACGGAGAGGTCTCTCTGTGCATATCTCTATAGTCTCTGTCTTCGATATCCTGACGGATCTTCTCCAGATCACAGGTCTCTCCCTTGGCGGTCAGTTCATCATATCTTCTCCTGGCTCTCACCATGCTGCTGGCGGTCAGATAGATCTTCACCTGAGCATTCGGAAGAACCACTGTACCGATGTCACGGCCGTCCATGATCACGTCGCTTTTAGCTGCAAGTGCCTGCTGAAGTTCTACCAGTTTGGTGCGTACTGCGGGTTGTGCACTGGTATTGGATGCCATATTGCCGACTTCTTCGGTACGCAGATAAGCATTAACGTTCTCTCCGTTTAATAAAACGACCTGCTCACCGTCCACATACTGAATGGTGATATCCGCCTCCTTGCATTTATCGGCGATGACCGCTGCATCCGTGGGTTCCACGCCCTCTCTTAACATAAACAGTGCCATGGCACGATACATTGCTCCGGTGTCCACATAGATAAATCCTTTTTTCTTTGCCACAGCTCTTGCAATGGTACTTTTTCCGGCACCTGCCGGGCCGTCGATTGCTACATTAAAACTCATAGTCTAGTCCTCTTTTCTTTATTTCTATTAATTATAATTGATTTCTATTAATTATTATTTTTTCACAAATCTTCCGATTTTCATTCGTAAATCTCTCTCCGGACTTTTTTGTGCGCGAATTTATTGTATGCTGTCCCCCGCCAGATGTCCCGTAGACCAGGCGATCTGCAAATTAAAGCCCCCGGTCATGGCATCCAGATCCAATACTTCCCCTGCGAAATACAGATGCCGTACACGTTTGGATTCCATGGTGGAAGGATTGATATCCTTTACCGAGATTCCCCCCTGAGTGATGATTGCTTCCGCAAAAGATCTCGTCCCCGCCACCGTCATGGGTAGTTCCTTGATCAATGAGCCGAAAGCTTTTCTCTCTTCCCGGCTGATTTCGTTCACTTTCTTCTCCGGGGAAATGTCGGACAACTCTATCATAACAGGAATCAGCTTTGCAGGGAACAGGTGGTCCAGCGCATTTTTAAATTGTTTGTTCTTTGCTTCCTCAAAATCCCGAAGCAAACGTTTGTCCAGCTGTTCCGGGGTCAACGCCGGTTTCAGATCCAGGAAAAGTTTTACCTCATCGCCGCCTTTACGTTTCGAAAGATTTTTCGAATAAAAGCTGCTGGCTGACAGGATCAGGGGGCCGCTGACGCCAAAATGGGTAAACAGCATCTCGCCGAACCCTTCATACCAGGTCTTTTTCCCACACTGCATCCGGATCTCCACATTTTTTAAGGAAAGGCCCATCAGTTCCCTGCACCAGTTTTCCCGGATCTCCAAAGGCACCAATGCCGGTTTCCTCTCCGTCACCTTATGCCCTGTCTCTTCCGCGAAACGATACCCGTCCCCCGTGGATCCGGTGCTGGCATAGGAACAGCCTCCAGTACAGACAATGCAGTCATCCGCCGCGATTTTCTTATGGTCTGCACATTCCACGCCACAGAAAACAGGATTGCCATCCGTTTCCTTCGTTAGGATCTTTATCACCTCGGTATGCAGATGAACATCCACCTGATATTTGCGAAGTTCTCTCTGGAGGGCGGCGATCACGTCCGAAGAATGATCGGATACCGGAAATACCCGGTCTCCCCGCTCCGTTTTCAGCGGGCAGCCTGCCTGCTCCAGCAGATCGCATACCCGTGTATTGTCAAAGCCGTAAAAAGCACTGTACAGAAACTTTTCATTGGTACAAATATTCTGAAATAGGACATCCATGTCCGCCGCGTTTGTCACATTGCAACGGCCTTTTCCAGTGATGAACAGTTTTTTCCCCAGCTTTTCGTTCTTTTCCAGAAGTATTACCTTATGCCCTTTTTGTGCTGCCGCAATGGCAGCTATCATGCCGGCAGCACCGCCACCGATCACAATCACCTTACTCATTTCTATCCTCTTTTGCCGATCTGTCCGTCCATCATTTTTCCTTGCGCCGCAGGGAATAGTCCAGCATCGGTTCATCATCTATAAAGTCGATCTCATCATTCAGATATACCTGATAATTATTCCAGGTCTCTTCCAGTGTCTCCAGATTTTTACGCACCTGCTCCGGACATTTCAGGCACAATGCCACTACCAGCGCATTGATCACGCTTAAAGGTGCCACCAGAGAATCCACCACCGACACCATGTCGCTTCTGGCCAGCAGATTGCAGGAAGAATACAGATTCATGGGGGAATGGATGCTGTCGGTAATGGCGATCACCTTGGCATTCCGGTCATTGGCAAACTCCATGGCCTTTAACGTCCGCATGGAGTATCTGGGAAAACTGATACCGATGAAGCAGTCCTTCGGGCCAATATGGATCATCTGTTCAAAAGTCTCACTGACACTGGTGGTATTCAGTAAAAAGACTTTGCCACGGATCATATTCAGGTAAAAATGCAGAAACGCTGCCAGCGGCTCATTGCTGCGAAGTCCCATGATATAAATGGTCTCTGCCTCCAGAATCGTGGCAACGGCGGATTCAAAGGCCGCCGGATCCAGATTGTCTATGGTATCCTGGATTTTTTCGATATCTGCGCTGAGTACGGAGGTCAGGATCTCCGACTGGGAGCTTCTGCCGTATTTGGCATCCATTTTCTGAATGCCGTTGAGCTTTCCCTGCACGCAGCTTTCCAGTGCCTTCTGGAATTTCGGATAACCGTCATAACCGATTCCCGCTGCAAAACGCACTACGGTAGATTCACTGATTCCCAATGTCTCACCCAGCTTTGCTGCGGTCATAAATACTGCCTGATCGTAATGTTCCGATATGTAATCCGCAATGGCTTTGTGGCCTTTGCTCATTTTTGCATAATGTTCGTTGATTCGGGTAAAAACATCATATTCTGCCACGGTTCTTAACCTCGCGTTGTCTCATTGTAAAAAGCGTAATAGGAATGCTCTAATAGCTGCATTGTCTGTAAGTCTGTCAGATCATAATCTCCGGTCAGAGACATGCAGGCAGCTCCGTGAATGAAAATCCACATTTTCATGAACAGATCACCGGGATCCGGGCAGCCCGCCACTCTGGCCAGGTTGATCTCGTAGACCACGTTTCCGGCATCACCATTCAAGATCTCATACATACTCTTTTTCTTATGTTTGCCATCCTGGTTATCCGATACAAACAGAAGCTCGAACAGGTGTCTCTCTTCTCTAGCAAAAGCTATGTAAGCCATGCCCAGATTGGCGAAAGGTGTCTTGCCGGTACGGGGATACAAGCTGTAATAATCCAGAAAATAAGCTGCAGCTCTCTCATAGACCGCATCCCACAGTTCTTCCATATTCTTATATACTCTGAAAATAGGCTGTGTAGAGCACCCTGCTTTCGCCGCTACCCTTCTGGCTGTCACATTGGCAAATCCCTCTTCCCTTGTCATGGCAAATGCCGTATCCAGGATTTTATCAATTGTGATCATCTCTTTACGAGCCATAATCCCTCTCATTCCGCTGCATTTACAGCAAACAATGTGTTCTTCTATAACACTTGTTATTTTAGTGGGTGAAGAGGTGGTTTGTCAATATGTAAATAAACTCATTCGCATATCGGGCTGACTTGGGGCTGACCAAGGGCATGTCTAAATAACGGCTTCTACGCGCTTCGCACTCTCGAAGCCGCAACCACATTCGCAATCCGGGCTATCGCCCCGGTTCGACCGGGGACATGTCTAAATAACGGCTTCTCCGCGCTTCGCACTCTCGAAGCCGCAGCCACATTCGCAATCCGGGCTATCGCCCCGGTTCGACCGGGGGCATGTCTAAATAACGGCTTTTCCGCGCTTCGCGCTCTCGAAGCCGCAAACTCATTCGCATATCGGGCTAATGCCCCGGTTCGACCGGGGACATGTCTAAATAACGGCTTCTCCGCGCTTCGCGCTCTCGAAGCCGCAACCACATTCGCAATCCGGGCTATCGCCCTACTTGCTCATGTGGTTTTGTTCGTCTAATAAAAAAGCCGCACTGACTGCGAGCAGTCGTGCGACTTTTTATTGACGAATTATTTAGACAGGGTATGCACCGTTCTTGGTGTCAGCCTGGGTCATATCAACCTTTTCCTGCTGTGCCTGACGATACTTGAAGAAGTCGGTAGCAACCTGAGGGAACAGAGCGTAGCTCAGAACGTCCTCATCCTGCTGTTTCCATTCCTTCATTTCGCCTTCCAGCTTATCCATCTCATTGTCGAGCAGATCAGCGTAACGGCAGGTAATTCTCTCCTCACCGGGGATAACCTTGTCGATAACTTCCTGGCTCATGGGCTTAACGGTCTGACCGTACTCACCACGAAGAACTGCCTTGGTCTCCTTGGTAGCCATCTTGTAACGCTCACCAAGCAGTACGTTGAAGACTGCCTGAGTACCAACGATCTGAGAAGAAGGGGTAACCAGAGGGGGCTCACCCAGATCCTTACGAACCTTGGGGATCTCCTTCAGCACATCGTAGTATCTGTCTTCTGCATTCTGCTCCTTCAGCTGGCTAACCATGTTGGAAAGCATACCGCCGGGTACCTGATACAGCAGAGTCTTGATATCAACACCCATAACCTTGGGATTCAGCAGGCCGTTAGCCAGGCACTCATCTCTGTAAGGTCTGAAGTAGTCAGCGATCTCAGCTAACAGGTTCTGATCCAGACCGGTATCGTAAGGGGTTCCCTTGAAGGTCTCAACCATAACCTCGGTAGCAGGCTGTGAAGTACCCATAGCAAAGGGGCTCATAGCGGTATCGATCACATCAACACCGGCCTCTACTGCCTTCAGGTAGGTCATGCTTGCAACACCGGAAGTATAGTGAGTATGCAACTGGATGGGAAGCTTGGTAACTTCCTTCATCGCCTTGATCAGTTCAGCAGCCTTGTAAGGTACTAACAGACCGGCCATATCCTTGATACAGATGGAATCTGCACCCATCTCTTCGATCTTCTTGGCCATGCTGGTCCAGTACTCCAGAGTGTAAGCATCACCCAGAGTGTAAGCCAGAGCAACCTGTGCTTCACCTCTGCCTTCCTGTGCCTTGAACTTGTTGGTAGCATTTACCGCTTCCTGTAAGTTGCGCAGGTCGTTCAGACAGTCGAAAATACGAATGATATCAATACCGTTGGAGATGGACTTCTGTACGAAGTAATCTACCACGTCATCTGCATAAGGTCTGTAACCCAGAATATTCTGTCCACGGAACAGCATCTGTAACTTGGTGTTTTTGAAGCCGTCACGCAGCTTTCTCAGTCTGTCCCAGGGATCTTCCTTCAGGAAACGAAGGGATGCATCAAAGGTAGCACCTCCCCAGCACTCTACGGAATGATAACCAACTTTATCCATCTTATCAACGATGGGAAGCATGAATTCGGTCGGCATTCTGGTAGCGATCAGAGACTGATGTGCATCACGTAAAACAGTTTCCGTAATCTTAATCGGTTTCTTTTCAATTTCTGACATTACGAATATCCTCCATAATAATATTTTCTATAGTTAGTATGACGCGATGCCATTCATAAGTCCTTCGGACTTATTTCATCGCGCTTTGCGCGAAATACATCTTGGGCATTCGCTTTAAAATACACCGAAGATAGCCATGAATGTACCGGCTGCTACGGCAGTACCGATAACGCCTGCTACGTTAGGACCCATAGCATGCATGAGCAGGAAGTTGGTAGGATCGGATTCTGCACCAACCTTCTGGGATACACGTGCTGCCATAGGAACTGCGGATACACCTGCGGAACCGATCAAAGGATTGATCTTGCCACCGGAAAATACACACATCAGTTTACCAAACAGAACACCTGCGGCGGTACCGAACATGAATGCGATCAGACCCAGAGCTACGATCTTCAAGGTATCTGCATTCAGGAATGCTTCTGCGCTGGTGGTAGCACCTACGGAAGTACCCAGCAGAATAACTACGATGTACATCAGAGCATTGGATGCTGTCTCAGTCAGCTGACGAACAACACCGGACTCACGGAACAGGTTACCCAGCATCAGCATACCTACCAGAGGAGCTGTGGTGGGAAGGATCAGACATACAACGATGGTAACAACGATGGGGAACAGGATCTTCTCCAGCTTGGATACGGGACGAAGCTGACCCATCTTGATCTTTCTCTCTTTCTCAGTAGTGAGAAGCTTCATAATAGGGGGCTGGATAATGGGAACCAGTGACATGTAGGAATATGCTGCCACTGCGATAGGTCCCAGGATTGCCGTCTGTCCCAGATTACCAGCAAGGAAGATGGAGGTAGGGCCGTCAGCACCACCGATGATGGAGATTGCTGCAGCTGCCTTGTCGTTGAATCCCAGCCAGATTGCTCCGAAGTATGCTGCGAAGATACCAAACTGCGCAGCAGCTCCCAGAAGGAAGCTCTTGGGGTTCGCAATCAGAGGACCAAAGTCTGTCATGGCACCTACACCCATGAAGATCAGGGAAGGCAGGATTGCCAGTTCATCCAGCTTGTAGAAATAATACAGTAAGCCGCCGGCACCGTTTGCTGCATTTTCAGGGTGCAGCATGATATCGGGATAAATGTTTACCAACAGCATACCGAACGCTATCGGGAGTAAGAGCAAAGGCTCGAACTCATGACGGATAGCTAAATAAAGGAAAAAGCATGCAACCAGAATCATGACATAGTTTCCCCAGGTCAGGTTAAAAAACGCTGTCTGATGAATCAGGTTGTTAAGCGTACTAGCTATATATTCCATTTGATGACCTCCTGTTGTTTATAGAGCTGATGTAAAATGCCTAGTTCAGAGTTGCCAGAACTGCACCAGCCTCAACAGTATCACCAACTGCAACGTCAATGCTTGCTACAGTGCCGTCTTCGGGAGCTACTACAGGGATCTCCATCTTCATAGCTTCCAGAATGATGACAGCATCACCCTTCTTAACAGCCTGTCCAACACTTGCCTCTACCTTGAAGATTTTACCAGCTGCACCGGCCTCAACCTTGATGCTGCCTGCTGCGCCGCTTGCCTTGGGAGCTGCTGCGGGAGCCTTGGGTGCTGCCTTGGGAGCTGCGGGAGCCTTTGCTGCTACGGGTGCTCCGGTAGATGCGCCCTCTTCTACTACTACATCATATACGTTGCCATTTACGGTAATGGTATAATTTTTCATTTTAATATCCTCCTAACGTTTTTACGATTATCTTACTTTGCGGATAGAACGAACTACAAATCCGTCAGTGCTTACCGCACCTTCGCTTGCTGCGATCGCAGCTGCAATAACAGCGACCAGCTCAGTGTCATCTGCCTCGGGCTCTTCCTGTGCAGCGATCTGAGTTACAGCCTTATCAATACCTGCGTTCTTTGCTTCCTCCTTATCCTTCTTGCTGAATGCAGCCTGGATCTTCGGAATGAAGTTGAACAGAGAAATGATCAGTGAGATCATGATCAGCATTACGAATACAGTTCCCATACCGATCAGAGTGTTCAGTGCAGCTTTGGTCATCAGGCCACCCATGGACTCCACGGGGTTCAGCGCTGCAGACTCCATGCTCAGGAACATATCGTTGGTGAAGATCACTTCTGCCTGTGCATTCTGTTTGGCACCGGTCACATCTACATGTACAATGATCTGATCATCATCGATGGCAGCATCTGCATCACCGACAGCAGTGATACCGCCGATGGTTTTCTTCGCGGAATTGAAAGACTCGATAGCAGTCTTGTATGCATAACCGTCAACGGTGATACCTACATTTTCCTGTACCATGTATGCCACCTCATCAGCGGTATACTCGGAAAAGCTCTCAAGAGTAGCTTCGTCTTCAAAGTTCTCAAGAGAAGGGATCACATACTGGGTAGCAATCTGGATCGCAGTATCCATCTTACGCTGCTCGTAATCCGTATAGGTCTCCTCACTGCCGCACGCCGTCAAACCAAAGATGCAGGTAATCATACATACTAAGCTTAAAAATTTCTTCATTTTATAATCACCCTTTCTTATACAGTTCCGTGTTTCTTGGCAGGACGGTCTTCACTCTTGGTGAATAACATCTCAAATGCGCCGATCACATATTTTCTGGTATCAGCTGCATTTACGATCTGGTCCACATATCCTCTCTTGGCTGCGCTGGTTACATTCAGAGTAAGTGCTTCGTACTCAGCAGCCTTTTCATTAATCACATCAGCACCCTGGCCATCATACATGATCTTGGCAGCCAGCTTGCCATCCATAGCACCAATCTGTGCATCCGGCCATGCCATGGTGATATCAGCACCGATTGCCTTGGAGTTCATTACCACATAAGCGGTTCCCAGAGCCTTGCCGATCACAACGTTCACCTTGGGAACGGTTGCGTTAGCGAATGCATAGGTCAGCTTTGCAGCAGCCTTTGCGATAGTCTTCTCGGAAGCCAGAGTTGCTTCGTAACCCTTTACATTGGTCAGGGTCAGTACAGGAATGCCGAAAGCATCACAGAAGTTTACGAACTCAGCAGCCTTCTCACAGCCCTCTGCAGTCAGAACTGCATCCAGCTTCTCTGCTACCTTGCCTTCTTCGTCGCAGATCTCGGAACGGTTAGCTACCGCACCAACGGTAACGCCATCCAGACGTAAGAAACCGGTTACCATGTTCTTGGCATATCCGGACTTTACTTCGAAGAAATTGTTGTCATCTGCCAGAATGGACAGAGCAACGCTAGTGTCGCCGACGCAGCCTGCGATCTCAGGATTTACACGGTTCAGATCATCAGTGCAATCCTCTAAGAAGCTTGCATCATCCTCGTTGTTGGCAGGCAGGAAGCTTACCAGCTCTCTTACCTTCTCCAGAATGGTTGCTTCGTCAGCTACCACGTCAACAATACCGCTCTCTTCTGCCTGGAATTTAGCGGAAGAAGAATCACACTTGGTGATCACATTACCGTCCAGAGCGTTAGGAGCATTTACGAACAGCTTGGCATTCTTCTCTTCCATGAAAGTGAAATCGGTCATGGTAGGGAACAGTCCTAAACCGCCGCCACAGGTTCCGAATACAGCAGTGATCTGAGGGATCACGCCGGAAGCCATGGTCTGCTTTAAATAGATCTCACCAAATGCAGCCAGTGCATCGGTTGCTTCCTGCAGTCTTAAACCTGCAGATTCGATCAGTCCGATCACAGGTGCTCCGGTCTTCATAGCCAGATCGTAGAGGTTGGTGATCTTCCTTGCATGCATCTCGCCGATGGTTCCGTTCAGTACGGAAGCGTCCTGGCTATATACATATACAAGATTACCATTGATCACTCCGTAGCCGGTAATACAACCGTCTGAAGGAGTTTCATTGGGTTTCAGATTGAAATCCGTAGCTCTTGCGGTTACAAGTCCGCCGATTTCAACGAAACTGTTGTCATCGAGTAAAGCTGCTATTCTTTGACTCGCTTTTGAAGTAGTACTCATATGTTTTCAGCCCTCCGTTGATAATATAATAAAATATAATAGAAAACGTTTATTAATACAGAAGCACAAATGCCCCCATGATTAACAGTCTGTAGTATAACATAAAATCTGCAACTCGCAAAGAACGAATTGCAGATTTTTACATTTTTTATATATTGTACCTCATTTTGAACAATTTCCCCGTCATTTTTTCCATTCCATTTTTCTGCAATCCCTACGGGAATGCTACCAGAAAACGTTTCAGTATCTGTCTGCCGCACCAGGAAAGATCCACGGCCTCCACTGTCCAAGCAGCATACAGCCGCTCCCTTCGCCAGATCTCCCCATCCACCACATAACAGATTTCTCCCACCGTCGTTCCTTCCTTCACCGGTGCTTTCAGTTCCTCCTCTTTCCGGTAAAGGATCTCCACTTTCTCGTCTGTGCGCATAAGCAGACCCTCCGCACCTTCCGCCTCCGGATCCAGTTCCACCGCCAGCTGCACTTCTCCTGTCAATTCGCTATTCTGTGCCTCTGTCACCCGGATCGGCATAAGGCACTGTTCCCGTCCGGAGAAAGCTTCCTCTCCGAACTTCCGGTAAACAAAATTTTCCAGTCCATATCCAAACAATTCTCTGCTGTCGCTCCATTTATAGGTCTTATGATTCGGCCACCCACAGGCCAGAAGTGCCACGATCATACATTTTCCGTCCCGTTCCAGCGCTCCCACATAGCAGTACCCCGCCTTGTTCGTAAATCCGGTCTTGCCGGTAAATGCTCCGTCCATCATCTGCAAAAAAGCATTGTGATTGTGGCACTGAAAGGAGCGTCCGTTTTCTGTGAAGCTGTACTCCTGTGTCCGGGTGATCTCCCGGAACAGATCTCTCTGGGAAGACTCTCTGATACAGTACCGTAAAATACAGGCCAGATCCTTTGCTGTGGTATGGTGCTCCTTTTCCAGAATGCTGCTGTCAGGTAATGTAATTGTCTCTGTTGCATCCAGTCCGTTGGGAGTGATGAACCAGGTATCCTCGCAGCCGATCTCCGCCGCTTTTTCATTCATTGCCTGTGCAAATCTATGTAATGCCGCCTTACTCTCTTCTGCGGTATGCTCCGATGCCTCTTTCGTCTCACCCAGAAGCTTTCCGCCGATATATTCCGCCAGTGCTGCAGCAGCATCATTATGGCTTTCCAGCATCAGGGAAAACAGCAGTTCTCTTACCGTATAATGCTCCCCCTTTTTCACATAGAGCTTTACCTTGGGCATAGTGGCTGCATAGGCGGAAATACTAACCTCTTCCTCCACCTTTGCATTTTCCAGCACCAGAATGCAGGTCATGATCTTGGTGGTGCTGGCCATTGCCATGGGAGTCTCTTCATTTTTTCCATATAGTACCCGCCCGGAGTCGGCATCCAGAAGCACCGCCGCCTGTGCATACAGGTGTAAATCCTCCTGCAGCTGCCCGGCTTCCTTTTCCGCTGTTTCATTTAAAAGGTGCGTAGCCTGTTCCCGGATTCCCTCGCTGACATACCCCTGCAGACAGAATCCGCCTATACTTTCCAGACACAGAATTCCGGCGAAAAGGGCACAAAAAAAGCCTCGCATAATCATCACTCCCAAAAGAGTCCCTTATTACTATGATTATTATGAGGCTGATTCTTTGTCCTATTCTATTATATGTTTAATGTGAGCTGTACTTCCTGCTCCGCCTGCTGTTTGAATTCCTCCACCTGCACCGGGTTCAGTTCCGGCAGTTCCTCCAGGCTCTTCACACCAAAGCAGCGAAGGAACTGTTCCGTTGTGCCGAACAGCAGAGGTCTTCCGGGAGCATCCAGCCGCCCTAACTCCGTGATCAGATCGTATTCCAACAGCTTATTGATGGCATGATCGCAGCTGACCCCTCTGACTCTCTCGATCTCCAGTCTTGTTACCGGCTGCTTATAGGCAATGATGGACAGGGTCTCCAGAACCGTATCCGTCAATGTCATCTTTCGGGGAGTCTTGGCGATCTTGATCAGGTATTCATACATATCCGACTTGGTACACAGCTGTACCGAATTGTCAAACTGTGTCAGTCCGATGCCTCGGTTCTCTTCCTCATACCTCGCCGCCATATCTTTTAAAATGGATTTTGTGGTCTTCACATCCTCTTCGATCACTTCCGCAAGTCTGCTGATCTCCACGGAATCCCCCATGGTAAAAAGGATGGCTTCTATTACTGCTTCTGCTTTACTGCGTTCCATGTTCCGACCTCACTGTATCTTAAACGTTAGATGTAATCATAATATCATCGAATATATTTTCCTGACTGATGTTGATCTTGCCGGTCTTCATCAGCTCCAGAATGATCAGGAAAGTAACGATGACCTCCATTTTGCTGTTCTGCTTCTCCAGAAGCTTTCGGAAACTGAAGGTCTTATGTTCTCTGGCATAAGCTTCCACATACAGCATCTTGATGTCCATATCCACCTCGTCCTTTTCGATATTGCCATACTGGCTGCGGACAGGGTCGATCTTGTCCTCCTGTTTCTTCACAATAGATTTGAATATTTCATGAAGCTTGTTCAAGTTCATATCGCCGATCAGCTCTTCGTAATCGATGGGCTGTCTGTAGGCTTCCACTTCCTTCGGAAGTCTCTGTTCTCTGTACATATTTCTGGCAGCATCCACCTGCCGGTCTCTGAGTTCGAAGGACATATATTTGTACATCTTGTATTCCAACAGCTTCTGTACCAGCTCCGCTCTGGGATCCTCTTCCTCGCCGTCCTCGTTCACTTCCTTGGGCAGCAGCATTTTGCACTTGATATCGATCAGTGTTGCCGCCATTACCAGGAATTCACTCATGACGTTCATATCTTCCCGTTGCATCTGCCTGATGTAATCCAGATACTGGGCCGTGATCTCCACAATAGGAATATCATAGATGTCTATTTTGTTTTTCTCGATCAAATGAAGCAACAGATCCAGAGGACCTTCAAATGCTTCCAGTTTTACAGATATTGCCATGTAATAAAACTCCTATTTCCCCTCATCACTCCCACCGGCCTCTTCTCCCCCCGGCAGCAGATCCACTTCCAGGACCTCTCCAGGATTGAACAGCCGGATCGGAATCGTATGCATTCCCAGTCCTCTGCTGAGCAGCATTCTGGTTTTCCCCAGTGTGAACTCTCCGCCATCATATTTTGGAAAAAGTCTCACATTGGGAGACACCACGCCTTTTCCCCAGATGGGGACTCTCACCATACCGCCGTGGACATGGCCGGCCAGCACCAGATCTGCTCCCCAGTCCGCGTATTTCGGAAAATAATCCGGATTGTGGGCGATCAGGATCGTATACTTTTCTGCGGAAGGTTGTCCCAACAGACTTTTCAGATACTCCGGATCCATGGGCTGGATCCCGAAGCGCTTGTAATACAGCTTGTCGATCTCCGATCCGTAAATGCAGATCCCGGATTCTTCCAGAACGGTATGTTCATTCACCAACCTCCGGATTCCGATCTTCTGCAGGGCCTCCTCGTACCGCTCCGCCATATCTCCGTAGTTCTCCGGGTACAGTTTCAAACGGTGTTCATGATTGCCGTTGCCGTAGTAGATCGGATATTTCCCGGCAAGCTTCGTAAGCAGGTCCACCGCCGTCTCCAGACTTGCCTTCGGCTTTGCCGTCAGAATATCTCCGGCGATCAGGATCATGTCCGGCCTTATCTCATCAATGGCCTGCAGCAGGCGCTCATTTTCTTTTCCGTATCTCTTATTGTGCAGATCCGCCAGAACCACTGCCTTAACAGGCTTTTTGATTCTCTGATCCCGCAGGAAATAATGCCGTACCACAAAACGATTGCTGTCGTACAGCATTATCCATACAAGAACCACCAGGATCACTGCGATCACGGTAATCACCACATCCAAATTCTTTGCCCCCATGGTCTATTTCCAGTTAATTGCCAATATGTTCTATAGTATAACATATTTTTCGGGCTTACAAAAGATAAAATTCCATTATTTTAAAGAGGTAGTCCTTGTATACCGCTTTCGCCACATCATTTTCATACAGGATCGGAACGCTTCCGATCTCCACTCCGTTCAACAGATAGACCGCTCTGCCTGCCTCTGCCCCCTTTGCGACAGGCGCCTGTGCCTTCTCCGGTAATTCTATGGTTTTCTTCACTCCGTCCAGCGAATTGCCTTCCGTATCCAGATACCGGAATTCGCTCTGGTATCTGACAGGTACAGTATCTTCCACGCCACCTTCTATCCGAAGGTCCTCCAATGCATCCGTATTCTCATCCAGATACAGGTCACTGACATTGAAACCGTAACTTAACAGTGTCTGAGCATCCTTAAAACGTGCCTTGTAGTCCGGGGCTCCCATGACCACGGCAATCAGGTCAATACCATCCTTCGTGGCAGTGGCAGACAGGCAGAATTTAGCCTTGGAGGTGGATCCGGTCTTCAGTCCCGTAGCCCACTGGTACTGTTTCAACAGCTTGTTGGTACTGTTCAGGGTAAATGTAGAGCTGCCCTGTCTGGTCTCATGGGTGATGTCTTCCATCCAGATACCGGTATACTCAAAGACCTGGGGATATTTCACCGTAAGCTCTCTGGACATAATGGCCACATCCATGGCTGTCGTATAGTGTCCGTCGGAATCCGTCAGTCCGCAACAATCCTCGAAATGTGTATCCACCATTCCCAGTTCTGCCGCCTTTTGATTCATCTGATCCACGAAAGCCTCTTCACTCCCCGCTATGTATTCTGCCACCGCCACACTGGCATCGTTGCCAGAAGCTACAGCAATACATTTGATCATGGTCTCCAAGGTCTGTACCTCGTTCTCCGCCAGGAATACCTGGGAGCCTCCCATGGAACTGGCGTAAGCACTGACGGTCACCGGATCCTCCAGTTTTATCTTCCCCTGATCCAATGCCTCGAATGTTAATAGCAATGTCATGATCTTGGTAATACTGGCGGGACTTCTGCGCTCTCTGGCATTCTGTTCAAAGATCACTTTCCCGGTAGAGCTCTCCAGAAGCACGGCACTGGGAGCTTCGATTGCCGCCGGCTCCGCAGATACACTGATTCCGTCCCACCAGAATACCTGTATGCTGACCGTAAAAAGTAAGATCCATGTGAAAATCCTTTTCCTGTTTTTTTGCATAAAAAAGCCACACTCCCTTATCCTTTCTTCTAAAAGATATGGTCGTATGGCCTTGTATATACCTGTAATCCAACCGTCCGGAACACTACAGTCTGGTGATCAGTGCCTGACAGCGTTCCTTCAGGGCTTCACCCTTGCTGCGCACATCGATGTGAAATACTTTGATCAGCTGGACCACATAATCCACAGCTACAATCGCCAGAATTACCTGAATCAAACGGATACCCACCTGGATCTGTACTCTGTCAATAATGTGATACATGGCATCGTGAACGAACTGTACGATTCCTATTGCATAAAAGCCCCAGGCAACAGTACTTTCCAGGCAGATGATACCACGGTAATTGAAGGGCTTGTTGTTATAATCCCACCAGAGTTCTCCGAGGAAACGGATCATACCGATTCCCACCAGATATTCAAAAGTGGTGGCCAGAATGGCTCCAAGAAAATACAGCTTTACCAGTTTCCCGCGCAGGGGACTTAAAATCAGATATCCCAGCACTCCGCCGAAACCGTAGATCGGGCAAAAGGGGCCTTTGCCAAAGCCACGGTTGGTCAGCTTGTGATTGCAGAAAGACATATAGGTAGATTCCAATGCCCAGCCAAGAATACTGTACAATACAAACGCTGCTAACAGATGATAGATATCTGTTCCCAGTATTTCATAATTCCACATTTTGTTTCCCTCATAAGTACAAAGTCCCCGGTGATTACGCCGAGGACTGTTGTCTTGCATTAGTTATATTTACGTTTTCTTGCTGCTTCAGACTTCTTCTTACGTTTTACGCTAGGCTTCTCGTAATGCTCTCTCTTACGAATCTCCTGCTGGATACCAGCCTTAGCGCAGCTTCTCTTGAAACGACGTAAAGCGCTATCTAAAGTCTCGTTCTCTTTTACGATTACGTTTGACATCTTACACCCGACCTCCCTTCAGTCCCTTCAAGTAACATGACTGACTGGGTTATTCTAATGCGCAGTTGTTCTACACACATTTGATATTATAGCATAAAAAATACATTCGTCAACTACTTTTTTAATTTTTTATTATATTATAGTCTCCGTAGCCCGCATGAAAATAAGGACAAGCAGACTCTAAGCAACCGTCGGTACTTAGCGAGGGTATTTTCCTCGCTTATGTACCGTTACGGTTAAGCGTCCGAAGCGAAAGCGGGTCTGCGGTTCTTATTCTCATGCGAGCTACTGGCTTTAACAAAATCTTATTTAAAAAACTTATCGTAGATACCAAACAGGAAGATGAAGATCACGATCAGGGGCAGTCCATAGGTCAGATAACCGCGCATCCAGTCGTGGACTTTTAAGCCTTTGCCGGTATTTACTTCTGCCTTATAGTTCTCCCATCCCCAGCCGTATCTGGTCACACAGAACAACAGATATACCAGAGATCCTAACGGCAGGAACAGATTACTTACCAGGAAATCTTCGAAATCCAGTACTGCTCCGCCGAAGATGGAGAAGCCGTCCCAGCTCCATACATTGTAGCCCAGTACGCAGGGCACGGACAATGCAATGATCAGGAACAGGTTCACTAGGGAAGATTTCTTACGGCTGGCACCGGTCAGTTCCATACCACAGCAGATGATATTTTCAAATACCGCCAGTACTGTAGACAGAGCTGCGAACGCCATGAACAGGAAGAACAGGCTTCCCCACAGGCGGCCGTAAGGCATATTTGCGAAAATATTCGGCAAAGTAATAAAGATCAGGCTGGGCCCGGAAGTCTGATCCACCCCATAGGTAAAGCAGGCGGGGAAAATGATCAGTCCTGCGGTAATTGCCACGAAAGTATCCAGTACCACAACTCTGACGGACTCACCCATCAGGGAATGATCCTTGCCGATGTAGCTTCCGAAGATCGCCATGGCACCAATGCCAAGACTTAAGGTAAAGAATGCCTGATTCATGGCACCTACCAGTGTAGATACCACACCAACCTCCTGCATACGTCCAAAATCAGGTACCAGATAGAACTTCAGACCTTCCTTTGCTCCCGCCATGAAGAAGCTGTTGATGGCAAGTACTACCATGATGGCAAGCAGTGCGATCATCATGACTTTCGTCACACGCTCCAGACCGTTCTGCAGGCCACCGGCACATATGACGACACCGATGACTACCACCAGTACCATCCAGAACATCATGACCCCTGGATCTGCCAGCATCCGGGTAAACTGATCCGCTACCGCATCTGCGGAAAGACCGGAAAGTTTACCGGTAGCCGTCATATAAAAATAGTGTAACATCCAGCCTGCTACGGTAGTATAGAACATCATTAACAGATAACAGCCTGCCAGCGTGAAATACCCGTGGATATGCCACTTCTGTCCCGGCTTCTCCAGTGCCTGGTAAGCCTTTACGGGACTTTTCTTACTTGCTCTTCCCACAGCGAACTCCATGGTCATAATCGGCAGACCAAGGAGCACCAGGAAGATCAGATAAAACAATACAAATGCGCCACCGCCGCCCTGGCCGGCCATGTACGGGAACTTCCATACATTGCCGATACCAATGGCACAGCCGGCAGACAACAGTATAAAGCCTAAACGGGATTTCAGATTCTCTCGTTCCATTATGCGAGCTGACCCTCCAGTACTTTGGACGCTTCCGCGATCGCTGCGGGAATGCCTGCGGGATTCTTACCGCCGGCCTGCGCCATGTTCGGACGTCCGCCGCCGCCACCGCCAACCAGTGCAGCAATTCCCTTGATCAGGTTGCCTGCATGGGCACCGGCCTTTACAGCACCGTCTGTTGCCATGGCGATCATATTGACCTTGCCATCCTGTGCAGAGAGCAGTACGACAACGCCTTCACCAAGCTTATCCTTGAGTTGGTCACCCAGGTCTCGCAAGCCATTCATATCCACACCGTCTACGCTGGTTGCCAGAAGCTTTGTTCCCTTGACTTCCACTGCCTGATCCATGACATTGCCCAGTGCGGACTGTGCCATCTTGGCTTTCAGGGATTCGTTCTCAGCATTCAGAGCCTTCAGTTCTGCCTGCATATGCTGGATCTTCTCGGTCAGGGCTGCCGGAGCTGCCTTTGCGGCTGCGGCTGCCTTATTGAAGTTCTCTTCCATAGCCTGATAGTATGCCATCACGTTGGCACCGGTCAGTGCTTCGATTCTTCTGACGCCGGCAGCGACACCGCTCTCGGACAGGATCTTGAAGTAACCGATCTCACCGGTATGCTTTACATGAGTACCACCACACAGTTCCTTCGAGAAGTCTCCCATGGATACCACGCGGACAGTATCGCCGTATTTTTCTCCGAACAGAGCCATAGCTCCGCTCTTCTTCGCATCCTCGATGCTCATGATATCAGTAACAACTGCAATATCCTCTGCGATCTTCTCGTTGACCAGAGCCTCTACTTTAGCGATCTCTTCTGCAGTCATAGCCTGTCCGTGGCTGAAGTCAAAACGGGTTCTTGCGCCGTCCTGGTAAGAACCCTGCTGTTCTACATGATCACCCAGTACGATCTGCAGTGCCTTCTGTAACAGATGGGTTGCGGAATGGTTCTTACATACGCTCTTTCTGTTGTCGGTATCCACTGCCAGCTCTGCCTTGTCTCCCACAGTAACTGTTCCGGATACGACCTTACCCACATGTCCGATGCGTCCGCCTGCGATCTTCACGGTCTCAGTCACTTCAAAAGTACCGTTTTCGGTGCGGATCACACCAAAGTCACCCTTCTGTCCGCCCATGGTAGCATAGAACGGAGTCACATCGGTGATCAGTGTACCGGTCTCACCTATCTTTAAGGTGTTTACCAGTTCAGTCTCGGTGGCCAGTGCTACTACTTTTCCTTCTGCGGTCAGCGCATCATAACCTACAAATTCGCTGATGATCTTGTCATCCAGTCCATCGAATACACCTGCTGCGGTGGTAATCTTCTGGGAGAAGTTCTGTCCTTCTCTTGCCTTCTGCTTCTGCTCTTCCATGGCAGCGGCAAAGCCTTCCTCATCTACGGTCAGATTCTCTTCCTGTGCCAGCTCTACAGTCAGCTCCAGAGGGAATCCAAAGGTATCATATAAGTAGAATGCGGACTTGCCGTCGATCTCCTTTTTACCTTCACTTCTCTTCTGCTCCAGAATCTTCTGCAACTCCTTCATGCCGTTCTCCAGAGTGCTCTCGAAACGTGCGATCTCCTTCTGCAGTTCGCTCAGAATGAACTCTCTGTTCTTTTTCATCAGAGGATAACTTTCTGCATAGATCTCATCAATGTACATGGCAGCAATGTGCAGCAGCTGCTCTGTAGTCATATTCAGGGTACGTCCGTGTCTTACCGCACGACGGATCAGACGACGGAGAATATAACTGGCACCGGTATTGGAAGGAAGCAGCTTTGCTTCGTCACCGATCAGCATTACACTGGTACGCAGATGGTCTGCCAGAATACGCATGGATCTGGTCAGCTTTTCATCCGCATTGTATTTCACACCGGAAGCCTCTTCAATGTAAGCGATCACCGGGGCAAACAGGTCTGTCTGGTATACATCTCTGGTACCGTTTAAAAAGGCCAGAATACGCTCCAGGCCCCAACCGGTATCCACGTTCTTCTGCTTTAAGGGGGTCAGATGACCGTCATGATGCTTCTCATACTGCATAAATACATCATTACCCAGCTCCGTGTATTTACCGCAGTCACAGCCGGGTCCGCAGTTCGGTCCGCAGTCCGGTCTGTCTGCAATATAGAACATCTCACTGTCGGGACCGCAGGGGCCGTATTCCAGTCCCCACCAGTTGTCATCGGCAGGCAGATAATATACATTCTCCTTCTTGAAACCGGAAGCGATACGGTAATGTGCGCCTTCCTCATCTCTGGGTGCATTCTCGTCACCGGCAAATACAGTAGCAGCCAGATGGTCGGCATCAAATCCGAATACCTGTGTCAGTAGTTCGAAACTCCACTGGCAACGCTCTTTCTTGAAATAATCTCCCAGGCTCCAGCTTCCCATCATCTCGAAGAAAGTCACATGGCTCTTGTCACCTACGGAATCGATATCGTTGGTACGAACGCAGCCCTGCACATTGCAGAGTCTGGTACCCAGAGGATGCTTCTGCCCCAGCAGATAAGGCATCAGAGGCTGCATGCCCGCTACGTTGAACATAACACCGGTGGATCCGTCAGATACCAGGGATACTGCTCCCACATCCACATGGCCACGGTCTATATAAAATTGTTTCCAAGCTTTTCTCAGCTCATCAGAAGTGAATTGTCTCATTCTCTCGGTCTCCTTGTCTAAAAATTACACCTTTCGGAAAATAAACCTACATTTCTACATTATAATGTTATCGTTTCGCCGCGTCAAGGATAAAACATCACTCATCCTCGTCTTCCAGGATCTCGTTCAATGCCTCTCTGGCCTCCTCGATCTCCTCTTTTTTGCCCTTTTTCAATGCAGCCTCGAAAACAGTGATATAACGATCCAGTTCTTTTCTCCGGTCTCCCAGTGCTTCCTCATACATCCGCTCCGCTCTGAGAAGCACCAGACGGTTCTCCTCCAGGTCTCTGGGCTGGATCTTCAGGTAGGACAATTCTTCCATTCGCTTCTGGATCTCATCATCCGTCATCTGGTTGTCCTGTCCCTTGATGATCATTTTCTGGGTCAGTCCGGTGGATACCACCTTGACTTCCACTTCCAGCAGGGAATTGATGTCATAGGTGTAAGTCACATCCACGGCTTCACTGCCTCTGGGCCCCTTGGGAACATCAATGTTCAGTTCTCCCAGAAACAGATTATTTCTGGCGAAACGGCTCTCTCCCTGCAGTACCCGGACGCGCACCTTGTCCTGATTGTCTCTGACAGTGTACAACCGCTCCGTATGACTGGCGGGGATCACGGTGTTGCGCTCAATGATGGGACAGAAACGGCCGTCTTCAAATTTGCCTTCCTCGTATTCCACCACGACTTCCGTTCCCAATGTAAAGGAGCATACATCCGTCAGAATGACTTCCTTTACCTCCTCCCGGCGTTCCTTCATGGCCGCCTGGATCGCCGCGCCCAGTGCCACGGCTTCGTCCGGGTTCAGTCTTGTATCCGGGAATTTGCGGAACAGCCTGATCAGGAAATCCCTGACCACCGACAGTCTGGTGGCTCCGCCGATCAGCAATACCTCATCGATGTCCGACAGCTTCAGTCCTGCATCCGCCAGACTCTTCTTCACCGGTTCCCTGATCTTCATTAGCAGTTCTTCGCACTCTTCCTCATATTCTTTTAAGGTGATCTCTGCCGTTTTGTTCTCTTCACCCAGCATAAGTTCCATGGTCACCGCAGTCTGATCACTGATTCCCCGCTTGGCTTCTTCTGCCTTTTTATAGAGACGCACCTGTTCTTTCTCCGACAGATCCTTATAATGCAGTCCTGTCTTTTGCAGAAAAAGTTTCGACATCACTTCCGTGAAATCTTCACCGCCAAGATAATTGTCTCCGGCTACCGCCCGCACCTCCAGAATATTGTGATACAGCTCCAGAATGGAAACATCAAAAGTTCCGCCGCCCAGGTCAAATACCAGAAATCTGGTGTCTTTTTCTTTTTCGTACAGGCCGTAGGCCACCGCCGCTGCAGTAGGCTCCGAGATCATACGCTCCACCTTCAGCCCGGCCAGTTCTCCGGCCCGCTTGGTGGCTTTTCTTCTCTTGTCGTCAAAATAGGCCGGTACACTGATCACGGCCTCTGTGACTTCTTCCCCCAGATAGGCTTCCGCATCTTCTTTCAGATAACGCAGGATCATGCTGGACAATTCTTCTGGGCGGAACTTTTTGCCGGACAGGTCATAAGTGCGATCCGTTCCCATGCTGCGCTTAAATGCCTGCGCCACACTGTCGGGATAGAGGTTTCTGCGTTCCTGTGCCGTCTCCCCCACATAGACATTGCCGTTCTCATCCACGCTGACCACAGAGGGGGTCAGATGTTTTCCCAGACGGTTGGGGATGATCACAGGTCCTTCCTCCGTAAATGCTGCCACCAGACTGTTGGTGGTTCCCAAATCGATTCCGACTATCATATGTTTTCTTCTCTCTTCATTTTAATTTTTTACTTCTTCCCGAACAGCCTCTGCCAGAATCCCCGTTTCTCCGGCTGCGGCTTTTCCTTGTGAAAAGCGGCTACGGCAGGATCCGTATCCTTCGTCACCTGTTCCGAATGATACCGGTGCCAGATGGCCTGCAATCCCATTCCGGGATGTTCCTGCATCTGCTCTTTCAGCCGCTCCAGTGCTTCTTTCTCCCGGCCCTTTTTCAGCATCTGCAGTATCCGTACCATCTCCAGTTCCTCGCAGACGGGATGTACACAGCCATGGCAGAAGGAACAGTCTTTGTCCAGTTGCAGGAGCGTATCCTGTTCCTCATCGGTGGCCGTATAATATCCCGCCAGATATTCGTGTACGATCCGAAGCTTCGGATATTTCAGATACACATCCTTGCCGCTTTTATCTTCTCTTTCCATGCAGGCTTTCAGCGCCTGTGCATAGTCAGCACCTTTCTTCTTATCTCCGTACAGGATGCATGCCAGGATCAGGTCCGCAATGTCATCCTTTTTGCTGAGATCCTCCTTATTGAAGATCAGTGCCTTATCCATATTCTCGATGGCCACCTTTCCGGAACCACAGATCAGCCCATACCATCCCAGATGGAAAAAGTAATCTTCGAAATACTCCTGGGTATTCCCGGTATTTTTCCCAAGCAGTTCGATCTTCTCCGGCCACGATGTCAGAATATTTCCGGCGATCGTCTTTTCCCCGCACCAGACACACAGATCCAGCTTTTCTCCTGCCGCATCCAGTACATTGACGAATGCCTTCTCCAGAACTTTTAATCCCTCCGTAGTCTTGTCATTGCAGGCCAGACATCTGGCGAAATCCCTCATACGGTTCCGGTCCCGGTCTCCGGCACTTCCCATCATCTCACGGTATCTCCGGTAAAACTGTTCCGCCATTTCCGTATTGCCCAGCAAAAAATAAATTTCTGCCTGTTCCGCAATCAGTTCCGGCCAGGCATGATTCTGTGTTCCGCTCTTTTCATAGAAAAAAACACATTTTCTCAGGCAGATCATGGCTTCATCGTATTTGCCGCGGCATCTGTGGATCCGTGCCAGTCCTTTCCAGGCAAAAGGATTGGCCGGGTTCGTGGAAAGCGCCTTTTCATAATCCACTTTTGCCGCCTCCAGACAGCCTGCCGCATTATGAAAATCTCCCCGCTCCACCAGTAAAAATTCACAAGGGTAGGCATACAGATATTCCGTAATGATCGGAAGTCCTCTCCGGTAAAATATGGTCTTGCCCGCTTCCAGTCTGCTCAGATATTCCTTCCGGAATTTATCTATGGCGTGGTTCATCTGTTCCTGGGGAAGCCCCGTATTGGTCAGCTGCCATTCATAGGCATCCAGGATCACACTTTTGACATTATTATCCTTCGCCTGTTGTAACAGTTCCTTCAGTTCCTCCGGATGTGTCAGATCCATGTACACCTTTGCCATCATTTCATAGGCCTTGACATAGGTTGGAAAATAATTTAGACAGGCTCTGCCGTTCTGGATCACCCCTGCTGCATTCCACTGCCTCTTCGCCGCTTCCAGTTCGTTGGCATATGCAGCGTAAACCTGATAATCCCCGATCAGTTTCTGGGATATCTCCGCACAGCGTTCATACTCTTCCATCTCCACATAGATCTGTGCCTTTTCGATCAGCATACCGATATCCTTCGGTGTTCCGGTCTCGGCTTTTTCCGCTTCCGCAATGGCTTCGGCGAATTTTTCCGGCTGTACATAGCCATAAGCCCGATAGCACTGCATCCGGATCATATGTGACTGTCGGATCCGGTCTCTGTCTTTTTCCTCCTCTTCGGCATCTGTATCCCAGAGGATCTTTTTCTCCAGGCTTTCTTCCCATTTGGCTGCCGTGGAAATTGCCTTCTCATATTCTGCCGCTTCTGCCAGCAGTTTTGTCATAAGTCCCAGATATTCCTCACACCTGTCCGCAGGAACTTTTGCTTCCAGTTCCCTGACCGTGCGGATTCCCAGATCGGTCCTGCCATCCTGCAGATAACACCAGCCCAGATCCAGTCCCAGACCGGGATCATGGTTCTGCGCATATTCCCGTTTCATTTCCCGTTCCAGTTCGGTGTTGATCTTCTGCAGTGTCTCCAGAAATGTGTCGTCTCCGCCTACGGAAAGAATCTCTTCCGCACATTTTTTTGCCTCTTTATAGTTCCCCTGCTCATAATACCAGTCCGTCAGACGCAGGTTCGCCATGTAGTGTTTCGGCAGCTTCTCCCGAAGACTCTCATAAATAGCAGACGCTTCTACGCGCCCTTCATTTCTCCACAGTATTTCCGCCGTATTGTAAGCGATCAGATCATCCTCCGGATATTTTGCAGACAGTTTCTTTAACAAGGTAATGGCTTCTGCGGTCTGTCCCTTTCCTTCATAGAGGGACGCACGGCAGATCTCCATAACAGGGTGGGTAATCCCCAGAGCATCCCCACATCCGATCATCTGCTCCGCTTCCTGTAATTTTTTCTCCTGCAGCGCCTGATAAGCTCTGTCATAATATTGCAGAAACTGATCGTAATCCGCATCTTCCGCACCACGGAACTCGGAAAAATCCACTTCTTCCCCGGATTCGCACTTATGTACCATATAGCTTACAAACTGTGCCGGAAAGCGCTCTCTGAAGGCCCCCGCATTCTGTACAATGTGGATTTTCTCATCCAGAAGCTTCCAGATTGCGGTCGGCAGCTTATAATGTTCCATCAGAAAACGAAGCAGATAAGTGGTGCAGTTTTCCTCTTCCTCCAGAGAAAGAAAGTCATCCGCCTCAAAAAGCGCTTTCCATTTTTCCACATCACAGCGGTCCGTAATATTCTCATAGACCTTCCGAACACCACGTACCCACTGTCCTGCCGGAGTATCGTCCTCCAGCGTCGGTTCCGCCTCCTCGTTCTCTTCTGCATCCGGCGTTCCGGCATAGCGGCAGGCCTCCTCATAAGCCATCCGCAGTCGCTTGAAGCCTTCCGGATCATCCTCCGGATTCGTTACCGCCAGTTTGTCACGATAGGCATTCTTCAGTGCCCTTTCGTCTTTTGTCTGTTCGATTCCCAGAATCTGAAACACTTCGATCGGTTCCACGCTGTCCCCTCCACTGTAAGTATCAAAGTTTTCGTACCAATAGAAAAAGATATTGAAAAGGAGCAGAAAAATCTTTCTGCTCCTGAATAGTGATCTTAGAATGTAAACTTATCTGCAAAGTAAGCATCCAGATCTTTGATAGCAACACGCTCCTGCTCCATGGAATCACGGAAACGTACGGTAACGCAGCCATCTGTCTCGGAATCAAAATCGTAAGTTACGCAGAAAGGAGTTCCGATCTCGTCCTGACGACGATATCTCTTACCAATGTTTCCTCTGTCATCAAATTCACAGTTGTATTTCTTGGAAAGCTCTGTGTAGATCTTCTCCGCACCCTCGTTCAGTTTCTTGGACAGAGGCAGCACACCGATCTTTACCGGTGCCAGTGCGGGATGGAAATGAAGCACAGTACGAACATCGCCGCCCTCTAACTCTTCCTCGTCGTAAGCTGCACACAGGAATGCCAGAACCACTCTGTCTGCACCAAGAGAAGGCTCAATAACGTAAGGGATGTATTTTTCCTTCTTCTCATCATCGAAGTAAGTCATATCCTCGCCGGAGGTATTGGCATGCTGGGTCAGATCATAATCGGTTCTGTCCGCAATCCCCCACAGTTCGCCCCATCCGAAGGGGAACAGGAACTCAATATCGGTGGTTCCCTTACTGTAGAAGCACAGTTCCTCAGGAGAGTGATCACGAAGTCTCATCTCGTCTTCCTTGATGCCAAGAGACACCAGCCAGTCACGGCAGAAGCCTCTCCAGTACTGGAACCACTCCATATCGGTGCCGGGCTCGCAGAAGAACTCCAGCTCCATCTGCTCAAACTCTCTGGTACGGAAAGTGAAATTGCCGGGTGTGATCTCGTTACGGAAGGACTTACCGATCTGTCCGATACCGAAGGGAATCTTCTTGCGGGAAGTTCTCTGTACATTTTTGAAGTTAACAAAAATACCCTGTGCGGTCTCGGGTCTTAAATAAACCGTGTTCTTGGCATCCTCGGTAACCCCCTGAAAGGTCTTGAACATCAGGTTGAACTGACGGATGTCGGTGAAGTTGTGCTTGCCGCAGGTAGGACAGGGAACATTGTGCTCCTCGATGAAATTCTTCATTTCTTCCTGGCTCCATGCGTCCACACTGCCTTCAATGGCAATGCCGTTCTCCTCACAGAAATCCTCAATCAGTTTGTCTGCACGGAAACGCTCATGACACTCCTTACAGTCCATCAGAGGATCGGAGAAACCACCCAGATGTCCACTGGCCACCCAGGTCTGGGGATTCATCAGGATCGCACAGTCCACACCTACATTGTAAGGGCTCTCCTGCACGAACTTCTGCCACCATGCCTTTTTCACATTATTCTTCAGTTCTACACCAAGATTACCGTAATCCCATGTATTTGCCAGTCCTCCGTAGATCTCGGAACCGGGATATACAAAACCTCTTGCTTTTGCCAGGGCTACGATTTTCTCCATTGTCTTTTCCATGTCAGTACCAAACCTTTCTTGCTCTATATTTGTATTACTGTAAAGCCTATTTTTTCATCAGTATCGTAACGACACCATCGGATTGGGAGGCATCCACATACCCATCCTCTCCCATGACCACACCCTCGCTGATATATAGCACCGGATAAGGACAGTATATATATGCGCTTGCATTTGTAATGATCAGATGATTCTTTTCCAACGCCTTGTCCAGCTTCTCAGAATCCGCCGGAGTGCCGTCCGCTGCGTTTACAAGTTCCCGATTCACCGTGAGTCCCTGTGCCAGCGCTTCCACTCTGGTCCCGTAGAACAGGTCCTGTTCGTTGTACTCGGCATAACTGTCCGTATCGGCGAACTCCTGTACCACCTGCACCATGGCTCCGTCTCCCAAAGCCTGCACCGTTTTCACATTCATGGGATTCTCTGTAGCCTCTGTATGTGTGGCATTGAATTCCTCAGCCTCTTCCTCCACCATCTGTGTAAGGCCGTCCAGATTGTAGAAGTCTTTGTCAAAAGTATTCACCAGATAAGAGGTCACTTTGCCGTCCTTCTCCACCACCAGAGAGGTATTCACTACAGTCTCGGGAAGCTTTGCCGCCTGACCGCAGCCTGTGAGGGACAGTATCAAAAGCCCCGACAATCCTGCCGTAAGAAACTTTTTTATTCTATTCTGCCTCATAAATGAGTCTCCTTTTTTGGCATCAGCCATAACCGATTTTAACATAGAGTTTTCAGTATTTCAAGACTTTTGAACGACCTGTCCATGAAACGCTTCCGATATTCCGACGCGATCTGTGAAAGTTCTGCAAGAACCTTGTCCGATACGGTAAAGGTATATAACTTTTCCACAGAACTCTCCGCTATGTAATTCAGTGCATACCGTGTGGATTCTTCCAGTTTGCGCTCCTCCGGTACTCCCGGATATTCTCCGTTGACAACGATGGCCTTCAGTTCAAAAATACTGCGCACCAGTTCATTGGGAAGTGCCGGTGCACACAAAGCCCGCAGCGACTGGTAGACCAGTTTCATCATTTCTTTCTCATCGTTGTTCTCCCGGCAGTAAAAATCCGCCACTTCCGCGAAATACATACCGTAGCATGCCCCCACGTAGTCCGTCATCAGTTCCGGAAAATAGTTCCGGATCTCTGCTTCCGATATCGTATAAGAGTTCCGTCCTTCATACAGACGAAAAGAGCCAAAAGCAAAAGGGTTGGTCGCTGCAGCCAGCCGGTTACCGGGCTTTCTGGCCCCTCTGGCAAAAGCAGTGATCTTCCCTTTTTCTCTGGTAAGCAGGCATACACGCCTGTCATATTCACCGAAAGGTGTCTGTTTTAATACAATTCCCGTTACATACAGGGATTCCTGCATGATCCATCCTCCCCTGCGGACAGGTCTGTACGCCCCTCCGCTCTGCAATCCACCAGGGGGCTTTTACATTCCGCACCAGCCAAAGGTTCCTCCTTTTCCGCGCTCTGCAGGTATTTCAGGTAATCCTCCACTCTGCCGGTATGTTCAAATTGCTGCCAGTAATTCGTGAATTGCATCTTACGCATCCCCCTCTTCTATCAGTGTATTATCCTCTGTAAAAATAGGGTCTGCAAATTTCGTTTTTCTATTCGCCCATCTCAATGTCTTTCGGATTATATCCGAAGTTTTTCAATAAGATGTCGCTGTCTCTCCAGTCCTTCTTCACCTTCACCCAAAGCTGCAGATTGACCTTCATTTCCAGCATATCCTCGATCTCCGGGCGGGCCTGGGAGCCGATCTTTTTCAGCATTTGTCCACCTTTGCCGATAATGATACCCTTGTGGGAATCTCTCTCACAGATGATCGTGGCCTCGATGTCACAGATCCGGCCTCTCTCCTTCATGCTTTCCACCGTCACGGCAATACCATGGGGAATTTCTTCGGACAAAAGTCTCAGAGCCTTTTCACGGATCAGCTCCGCCACAATCTGACGCATGGGCTGGTCGGTGATGGTATCTTCATCATAAAATGCCGGGCCGTAAGGCAGATATTTTAAAATACACTGGATCAGCACATCCGTGTTGTCTCCCTTCAGTGCGGACACCGGAACGATCTCCTGGAAATCCAGTTCTTTGCGATAGGTATCGATGAACGCCAGGATCTCTTCCTTTTTCACGGTATCCGTCTTGTTGATCACCAGAATCACGGGAGTCTTGGTCTTCTTCAGCTGCTCAATAATATGACGTTCTCCGGCACCGATAAAGTTCGTGGGCTCCACCAGCCACAGGATCACATCCACGTCGTTCAATGTATGCTCCGCAACATTGACCATGTAATCGCCCAGCTTGTTTTTCGCCTTATGGATACCGGGAGTGTCCAGAAATACGATCTGTCCCTCTTCCAGTGTCAGCACCGTCTGGATACGGTTACGGGTGGTCTGGGGTTTGTTGGATGTAATGGCAATCTTCTGTCCGATCAGTCGGTTCATCAGTGTGGACTTTCCTACGTTGGGACGTCCGATCAGTGTGGCAAAGCCGGATTTGTATGCCGGATTTTCGTTCATTTTCATTTCTCCTGTTCTTGTCTTTTTCCCTGACACTTTTCTATCAGCCACCGGTCCGTCCGGCTTAACTTATAGCTTCTCACTCATTGCTGTTTTGTGTGGCTACCGTATTCTCTGCTGTATTCTCTGCCGTGTTCTGCAAAGTCTTCTGCATTCTTGCTTCCTCTTCGGCGAATTTTTTCTGTTCCTCCGCCCGGATCCGCTTCGTGCGCTTCTTGATCTTTTTCAGGATCAGTACAATGATCACGATCACGATGGCCCAGATCACCAGATAGGGGATATGGATCACGAACCAGATGGCTGCTTCCTTAATACCCTCGCCGATACTCTTTAAGCTGTCCATAAAACCTGCAGAAATACGTTCCCATGTGGTCTCTTCCTCTACCGGAGTATAGACCTCTACTTCATCAATATAGAGGTATACGGTGCTGTAGTCAACCTGATTATCATAACTTCTCAACTGGGATTCCATACTTTCCAGCTGGTATCTCACATCGGACAGGCGCTGTTCGATGGTAATGATGTCTTCGATGCTCTCCGCCTGTTCCAGCAGCTGCAACAGTCTCTCCTGTTCCGTCTGCAGGGCATCCCTGTGACTTTGCAGATCCACATAGGTCAGTGTCACATCCTGTACATTCTCCGAACGACTGGTCACATTGCCCAGCTCTGAGACCGTATTTTGGAACTCCTCCAGTCTGTCCTTCGGGATGCGGATGGTCAGATTGGCATTCCTTGTAGAACGATAACTATAATATGTACTGCCGTTATAGGCATCCAGACTTTCGATATAGCCGCCGAGCTCTGTTACTTTATTCTCTACCGCGCTTAACAGCTTATCATACTCCCTGGTCTCGACATCCATATTCACGGTCTTGATCAGTTTCCGGTCTGCTGTGGCTGCAGTCTCCTCAGGCACTGTAGTACTTGTGTCCTGAGCATTTCCTGCGGAATCGTACCCTTCTGTCATGCCAAATCCATCTTCATAAGCGGACGCCTCCGGTGCAGCTGCCTCATTGGAAGCAACAGCATAATCCGCATCCATGAGATCACTGATTCCGTAACTGCCGTTCGATGAGCTGCCGCAGGCGGTCAGCGATAATATCATGCCGGCAGTGAGCAACCCTGTAATGATCTTTGTTTCAAAATTTCGTTTTTTCATAACCCTCTCCGTTCTGCGGACGGCATCCTGACAGCCTGTCGGATCCGCCTGCTGTTGACTTTTTATTGTTCACCTCTATAAACGAAATATTCTCACAGAAGTTCTTTATTTATTTGCCTTTTTTGCTATTGAGAACCACATTTGCAAATCGCAGCTTTCTTTTTGCTGCTTCAAAAAAGATTTTCCACTTTCAGGAATCTCTCCTGCTCTTCCTTTACCTTGGAAGCCGTACCTACCACACAGAGCAGATCCTCCTGCATAAATGCACGGATATGTGCGGACAATGCACGGATATCCTCTTCGGTAACCGCCAGCAGTTCGTCGCGTTCTCTCTGTAAAGTGGCATTATCCAGCCCTGTCATATAGGCACTCAGGGAATACAGTCCCTTTGCCGCCGGATTCATGGGTACGTCCAGATCACTGACCGCACCGATGATATACTGGGTCATGGTACGTTCATCTGCTGTGAACTCTGCAATGGCATCTGCAGCTTTCTCGTAAGTTTCAATGGTCTTGCCCAGATTCGGATCTCTGTAGGAGACAAAGTAGCTGTCACCGGATCTGCCGAAGCTGCACATGCAGCCGTAGGCACCACCCTTGACACGGACATTAACCCACAGATATTCATACCCCATCATGACTTTGAGTACTCTTAATGCTCCCGTATATTGCAGTCCACTCTTGCGGAAATTACCGGCACGGCATACGTAATTGACCTGACCGGAGGTTAAGAAACCTTCGTTTTTCCGGGAGGTTTCCGGAATGTAATGTTCTTTTTCCACGTTTTCCATATAAAGTGCTGCTTTGAAAGCCTCCACCGGAGCATCTAAAAGAGCCACGGCTTTTTCCTCACCTACGAAATCCACCATGAGGTTTTCCGGACGGAAGATCATTTTCACTAAGGTCTGTAAGATTTCCACCAATTCTTCTTTTTTCTCGTCAAAATGAGCTTCCAGATCCGTGATCAGACGATAGAACGGGATACCGGAAATCTCTTCGCTCACAGCTCCGGGAATACTGCCGTAGGATAAGGCTCTTCCGGCCGCCACACTGTGTCCTCCGGAGGTCATCTGTGCCTGCATCCGGGACTTGCCCTCCGCCAGAATCTCATACAGTCTCTTGGCATCCGTAAAATCACTGGTCATTACGATCTCACGCATCAGATCGATTGCTTCCGCAAGGCGGTCATAAAATACCTTCGTCTTCAGTTCCAGAGTCAGTATAAACTGATCCGTATCCTGCAGCTTGCCATAGACATTATTTACCGCAGCCATGCCGCCGGTGACCAGATTCATCTCGTTAAACAGATCTCCATAAGCATAATGCTCCGTATTTAACAGTCCCAGGCAGCCCTTCAAAATGCCGATATACGGGAAATATTTACCGGGGATCTGATCCAATTTGAAAATCAGACGTAAATAGCCGATGCCGTTTGTAAACAGATCATGATACAAAAGTGTGGTATCTCCAATGCTCCGCACTTCGTTCACCGGCAGATTTGCCTCTTTCTTCATATCTTCCCGTTTTAACAGAGGGATTTTCTCCAGATCTTCCTTTGCGTCTTCGCTCTCCTGGAATTCGGTCAGCTTCTGGAAGGTCTCCTTCACGTTCTCGATCTCTTCCGGACTCATGGCAGCTTTCACCTGTGCCATCTTTTCCCGCTGTTTCTGCTCCTGCTCTTCCAGAAGTCCCAGCTTCGGCTGCAAGATCACCACGCTGCGATGGGTATTGTCCAGCAGATATTTCTGTACCAGACCCTCAAAATATCCGGTCTTCACTTTCCCTCGAAGTTCAGCGAAAGTCTCGTTGGCCTCAATGTGAATGAACGGCAGTCTGTCATCGTACAGCCAGCTGTCCAGCACCTGTAAACCGTACATAAGTCCCTTGGGGTAGGAACCGAAATCCGCCTCTCTGTATTTGAATTCATAATAATTGATGCCGGCAAGCAATGCCTTTTCGTCGAAGCCGTCCTTTACCAGCTTTTTCAGCACTTCTTCCGTTACCTGTAAAAATTCCTGTTCTTTCTCTACGGAAGTGTCCTTCGCCACCACACTGAAATAGGGCTGGCGGATACCATTCTCATAGATGCTGTAGACATCCTTACCCACACCACAGTCCACCAGGGCCTGTTTTAAGGGTGCTCCTGGAGCGGAACACAGGGCATAGTCCAGGATCTGGAACGCAATGTAAAGCTTCGGATCCAGACTATTGCCCACGCAGAAGTTCTGGGACAGGTAGGTATTCTCCTCCTCGTCCTCTCCCTCGCCGATGGGACATTCCCTGACAATACGATTCGGTGTGGTAAATGCCGCCTCTTCCGTCACTTCGGAATCCACCTCAAGGGCATCGTAGGCAGACAGATAATGCTCATCGATAAAGGTCAGTTTCTCCGCCATATCCATATTGCCATAGAGATAGATATAGCTGTTGGAGGGATGATAGAATTTCCGGTGGAAATTCAGGAATTCTTCGTAGGTCAGCTCGGGGATCGCTTCCGGATCACCTCCGGATTCGCAGCCGTAGGTGGTGTGAGGATACAGGGAATTCATGATCTCCCGCTCCAGCACATCATCCGGAGAGGAAAAAGCACCCTTCATCTCGTTATAGACCACACCGTTGACTTTCAGCTCCTCGTTGTCACCTTCCAGCTCATAATGCCAGCCTTCCTGTCGAAAAATAGATTCGTTTTTGTAAATATTCGGGTAAAAAACCGCATCCAGATAGACATGCATCAGGTTCTGGAAATCTTTGTCATTGCAGCTGGCCACGGGGTATACAGTCTTGTCCGGATAGGTCATGGCATTTAAGAAAGTGTTCAGAGACCCCTTTACCAGTTCCACAAAAGGATCCTTCACCGGGAATTCCTTCGATCCGCATAATACGGAGTGTTCCAGAATATGGGCTACACCGGTGGAATCCTTGGGTGTGGTGCGGAAACCGATATAGAATACCTTGTTCTCGTTATCATTGGATACAAGTGCCACCCTTGCTCCGGTCTTCTTGTGGCGGCACAGATAGGTCACGCTGTTAATGTCCGGGATCTGCCGTTTCTCTATAATCTCATATGTGGATAAATCTTCTACTCTCATTTCTGATGTGTCCTCTTTTATTCTATCTTAATCGATTTCTCCGTGCTACGCACTCTCGAAATCGTAACGACCATTCGCAATCCGGACTATCGTCCTTCTTGCTCATGTTCGTTTGCTCCCCTCATAGAAAGCCTTCGCCGCCTGCAAGCAGTCGCTCATGCTTTCTATGGGTGGCTTAATCTGTCAAAACGCGGCCAGTGCCAGCTTGCTCATGGAGATTTCCTGAATCACGACACCCTTCGCCTCTTTCTCCTCCGGTGTCATGGCAACTAATTCCCGGATGTTCAATTCCTTCGTGACATAACGCTTTTTGCCTCTGCCGAAAATCCTTTTTTTCTCCTCGATGATATTGATCTTCACCCGAGCCTTGATCCGGTCGTAGATCTTCACAAGAAAACTGTCCGGCTTCAGATAATACAGATGAGTCTCCAGCGTATCCTGGGGATCCACCTCTTTTTCCGCTAAAATATAGCGTTCCACGATCAGGCGGAATTTAAACGCCACCTCGTCCTGATCCAGCAGCTCTGCAAAGGTATATTTTGCGCCTATGTAGACCTTTGCCGTATCCTGCAGGCTGTATTTATAATTCTCATAAACTGTCTTTTGCATTGTTGTCGATATCCTCAATCTTGAAACCGCTCATTCTTATGGCATCCTCGATCATCTTGCGGGACATACCGGTCTCTTCCATCAGTTCCTCCGTGGTCACCTTGCGGTGCAGTTCTTCCGCCAGTTCTCTGGCCTTATCCGCTACCTTGTTGACCTTATCTTCCACTCGCTTGTCGATCTTGGAATTTTCTGCATGTTCGGCAATGTATTCTTCCATGGCATCCATGATCATTTTGCCGAGCATTCCCTCGACTTCGTCCGGCTTCTCCAGACTGCCCAGCATAGTCACACCGAAGGAAAGCGCCAGATTGCCTTCTCCCACCAGATCTTCCAGCAGGACACCCTGTCCGGCATAGAGTTTTGCGATCTCTGCCACATCCGCCAGATGCAATTCAATCAGGCGCTGCTGCGCATCCGTCTCTCCCGCCATGGCCGCAATGGAAAATGCCAGTTTTTCACCGTCACTGTAGGTCGGTAATGCCGCTACTTCATCCAGATATTCCTGTAAGTAATCCTTTTCTTCCTCCGTCAGGAATTCATCAGGATCCATAGGCTGTCCAATACCGATTTTATGTTTTAACAGATAGTCAAATACCATCTGCAGCTGTTCATTGCTCAGATCCAGCTCGGCGAATGCTTCCCTTACCTGTTCTTCGCTGATGCAGTTGCCCTGCTCCTTGGCGGTCTTGCGGACCTGCTCTAAGGTCTGGGCAAATAATACTTCTTTGTTCATATAGGGTCTCCTTTATAATAACATCACTTTCTCCGTGCTTCGCACTCCCGAAAGTGTACAGACATTCGCAATCCGGACTATCGTCCTTCTTGCTCATGTCTGTTCGATTTGCTAATATCCGCACGGCATTGCCTGCAAGCAGTCATGCCGTAACGGATATTGCAAATCTTATTATCATTTTACGTGCTCATGGGTAAATAAATGATACTGGCAATATTCGTAGTTGCCGTTACATTTGGAGCAGAAACGGAACTCCAGATTCGGATCGTCCTCTTCTGTCCGTCCGCAGACGGCACATTTGTGTCTTGTGACTTTCGCCCGCCCAGCATTGGATTTTCGTTCAAACTGCGCCTTGCGGTGCATCTGTTTCGGCGAGATACGGCTGCGATGCAGTCTGTAAAAGTATAACACAAAATTCAAAAGTGATGCCACTACCGCAAACTTGGTGAACAGATTTCCAGCAATTACCGTATAGACCATCAGAATGGCATCCAGAATTCCCATCCATTTTACCTTCACAGGGATCACGAACATCAACAGTACCTGCATATCCGGATACGTTGCGGCAAACGCCAGAAAGATGGACAGGTTGATATAGTAGGTGCTGAACGCATAGGACCCGCTGTAAAATACCACGGATGCGGTCTCCGTTGCCATACCTCCGGTGAGCAGGTAAAGAACTCCCATGCACAGGAAGCTGCCGGCAATCGTGAACAGCATACCGGAAAAAATATAGACGTTGTAACGGTAGGTTCCCCAGGTCCGCTCCAGTGCTGTTCCCAGATTATAATAGAACAACAGCATAATGATCGTAAAAATATCCAGGCTGTCCGGCGGAACGATCACCCAGGTCACCAGACGCCAGATCTGCCCGTGCAGTATCCGGTAAGGATCCAGTGTCAGAAATCCCAGCAGATTATTTCCGGCCGCGCTGCCCATCAGTTCGATCACATAGCCCGCCACATAACACATGATCAATACCATGGTCAGGTTATGGATCGCATATTTTCCAAACTTTTTTTCGAATTTGCTCATAAAACAATGTCTCCATAAATAGTTATATTTTGATTTTTCTCTATCGAGATTGTAACATCCGGAAGAGAATAAGTAAACTGCACGTTCTCTTTTTTCAGAGTTTTCCCGAAAAATTTAAGTTACATTTTACAAAACTTTAACAACTAAACTCCCCCATTATTCGTTGCATTGTGGTGTTTTTTGTCGTATAATTAGAATGTTTTGTTGATGAAAAAAATGCATTAAATAAGTAGATTTATTTTTATTTCAGGAAGGATGTATCACATGAATTCACAGGAAAAATACGCAACTCTCGGCATAGATATCGGTTCCACCACTGTCAAGATTGCTATTTTGGACGAAGAACACAATATTTTATTTTCCGATTATGAGCGTCACTTCGCCAATATCCGGGAAACTCTGTCTGAGCTCCTTAAGAAAGCTTATGACCAGCTGGGAGAATTGCAGCTGCACCCCATGATCACCGGTTCCGGCGGTCTGACACTGGCCAACCACCTCGGCGTTCCCTTTACACAGGAGGTCGTAGCCGTGGCTACTTCCCTGCAGGAGCTGGCACCCAAGACCGATGTAGCCATTGAATTAGGCGGTGAGGATGCGAAGATCATCTATTTTGAAGGTGGTAACGTGGAGCAGCGTATGAACGGTATCTGTGCCGGCGGTACCGGTTCCTTCATCGACCAGATGGCCAGTCTGATTCAGACGGACGCTTCGGGCTTAAACGAATATGCGAAAAATTATAAATCCCTCTACACCATTGCTGCCCGCTGTGGTGTATTTGCCAAAACCGATATCCAGCCTCTGATCAACGAAGGTGCTACCAAGGAAGACCTGTCTGCTTCTATTTTCCAGGCAGTGGTGAACCAGACAATTTCCGGTCTGGCCTGTGGTAAGCCGATCCGCGGTCACGTAGCTTTTCTGGGCGGGCCTTTACATTTCCTGTCTGAACTGAAAGCTGCCTTTATCCGTACCTTAAATCTGGATGACGAGCACATCATTGACGTGGACAACTCCCATCTGTTCGCAGCCATCGGTTCCGCACTAAATGCGAAGGAGGAAGTCTGCATCAGTCTGTCTGACATGGTGAAAAAGCTGTCCTCCGACATCAAGATGGAGTTCGAAGTAGAACGTATGGAGCCTCTGTTTGCGGACAAGGCTGCTTATCAGGAATTCGTGGAGCGTCACAGCAAGCATCACGTGACCACCGGAGACTTACAGTCCTATCAGGGCAAGGCTTTCCTGGGTATCGATGCCGGTTCCACCACCACGAAGATCGCTCTGGTAGGTGAAGATGGATCCCTGCTGTACTCTTTCTATTCCAGTAACGACGGAAGCCCCTTGAAGACAGCGATCCGCTCCCTGAAGGAGATCTACTCTCTCCTGCCCGAAGGCGTGGAGATCGTACGCTCCTGTTCCACTGGTTACGGCGAAGCGTTGATGAAAGCTGCTTTTCTGCTGGATGACGGCGAGGTAGAGACCGTGGCCCATTACTATGCCGCTGCTTTCTTTGACCCCAGCGTAGACTGTATCTTAGACATCGGCGGTCAGGATATGAAGTGCATCAAGATTAAAAACCAGACCGTAGACAGCGTACAGCTGAACGAAGCATGTTCCTCCGGCTGTGGCTCCTTTATTGAGACCTTTGCGAAATCCCTGAACTATACCGTGCAGGATTTCGCTCAGGCTGCCCTGTTTGCAGAACATCCTATCGATCTGGGTACCCGTTGTACCGTATTCATGAACTCCAAAGTAAAACAGGCGCAGAAGGAAGGCGCTTCCGTAGCAGATATCTCCGCAGGACTTGCTTACTCCGTTATCAAGAATGCTTTATTTAAGGTAATCAAAGTCTCCGATGCTTCAGAGCTTGGTAAAAATATCGTGGTACAGGGCGGTACTTTCTACAATGATGCTGTTCTGCGCAGCTTTGAGAAAATTGCAGACTGCCAGGCGATCCGTCCCGACATCGCCGGTATCATGGGTGCTTTCGGTGCGGCTCTGATCGCCAGAGAACATTACGAAGACGGTTATGTGACCACAATGCTGGATTATCAGAAGATCTGCGATCTCCAGTTCGAGACCAGCATGGCGAAATGTAAGGGTTGTACCAACAACTGTCGTCTGACCATCAACAAATTCTCCGGTGGCCGTCAGTTCATCTCCGGCAACCGCTGTGAACGTGGTATCGGCGGTCAGAAGAATGCCCACAATGTACCGAATTTATACGAATACAAATTACATAGACTGTTCTCTTATGAATCTCTGGACGCTGACAAGGCTCCCAGAGGTGTAGTTGGTATCCCCAGAGTGCTGAATATGTACGAGGACTATCCGTTCTGGTTCACCTTCTTCACCGAACTGGGCTACCGCGTTGTGCTCTCTCCCAGCTCCAACCGTAAGATCTACGAGCTTGGCATTGAATCCATCCCCAGTGAATCCGAGTGTTATCCGGCGAAACTGGCTCACGGCCATGTGACCTGGCTGATTCGTCAGGGAATCAAGTTCATCTTCTACCCTGCGCTATTCTATGAGCGCAACGAGTTCGAGGATGCCAACAACCATTACAACTGCCCTATCGTTACTTCTTATTCTGAGAATATCAAGAATAACGTAGAGGAAATCGCCGGCGGTGAGATCACTTTCCGCAATCCGTTCATGTCCTTTAGAGATCTTGGTACCGTGACGGATGCGCTGACGAAGGAATTCACCGAGATTCCAGCCGCAGAGATCGCCGCAGCCTGCGAAAAGGGTTGGAAGGAACTGGCAAATGCCCGTCACGATATGGAGAAAAAGGGCGAAGAGACTCTGGAATACTTACGCAAGACCGGCAAGCGCGGTATCGTGCTGGCAGGCCGTCCCTATCATGTAGACCCGGAGATCAACCACGGTATTCCCGAGCTGATCACCTCCTACGATATGGCAGTACTGACAGAGGATTCCATCTCCCATCTGGCAAAACCGGAACGTCCTTTGATTGTATCCGACCAGTGGATGTACCATTCCAGACTTTACGCTGCCGCAAGCTATGTAAAGACGGTGGAGAATCTGGATCTGATCCAGTTGAATTCCTTCGGCTGCGGTCTGGATGCCGTTACCACCGATCAGGTGAACGATATCCTCTCCGGCTCCGACAAAATCTACACCTGCCTGAAGATCGATGAGGTCAACAACCTGGGTGCGGCCCGCATCCGTATCCGTTCCCTGTTGTCTGCAATCCGTGTCCGTGAAAAGATGGGCAAGCACCGCAACATCCGTTCTTCCGCTATCGAGAAGGTACCGTTTACCGAAGAGATGCGTAAGGACTATACCATCATCTGTCCGCAGATGTCCCCGATCCACTTTGAGATCTTGCAGCCTGCGTTCAATGCCTGCGGTTACAATTTCGTGGTATTGGACAACGATAACAAGCACTCTGTGGATGTTGGTCTGAAATATGTTAACAATGATGCCTGCTATCCTTCCCTGCTGGTAGTAGGTCAGATCATGGAAGCTCTGCTGTCCGGTAAATATGACCTGAACAAGACAGCCATCATCATGAGCCAGACCGGTGGCGGATGCCGTGCGACGAACTATATCGGCTTCATCCGTCGTGCCTTGAAGAAAGCAGACATGGAGCAGATTCCCGTTATCTCCCTGAACCTGGCTGGTATCGAGAGCAATCCCGGCTTCCATCTGAATGCGGATCTGCTGTTACGTGCCGCTGTGGGTGCGGAATTTGGTGACATCTTCATGCGTTGTGTATATCGGATGCGTCCTTATGAAGCAACTCCGGGTTCCGTGGATGCCCTGCACAAAAAATGGCTTGCGAAGGTACAGAAATTTGTCTCCGCGAAGCATATCAGCATTCCGAAGTTCCGCAGGATGTGTACCGAGATTATCCGGGATTTCGATGCGGTTCCGGTACTGGATATCAAGAAGCCCCGTGTCGGCGTGGTCGGTGAGATTCTGGTGAAATTCTCTCCTGCAGGCAACAATCATCTGGTAGAGCTGCTGGAGAGCGAAGGTGCGGAGGCTGTAGTACCAGACCTGATCGACTTCATGCTGTACTGCTTCTACAACCAGATCTACAAAGCAGAACACTTAGGTACCAGCAAGAAGACTGCAAAGATTTCTGCGCTGGGTATCTGGGCCATCGAACATATCCTCCGCGGCTCTGCCGTGAAGGCTTTTGAAGAAAGTAAGCATTTTGATCCGCCTACCAACATTTACAAGATCGTCTCCTATGCGGAACCGATCGTATCCATCGGCAACCAGACCGGTGAGGGATGGTTCCTGACTGGTGAGATGGTGGAACTGATCAAGGAAGGCGTACCGAACATCGTATGTACCCAGCCTTTCGGCTGCCTGCCGAACCACGTAGTAGGTAAGGGCGTTATCAAGGCTCTGCGGAAGGCATATCCTTCCTCCAACATCGTAGCCATCGACTACGATCCCGGTGCCAGCGAAGTCAACCAGCTCAACCGAATCAAACTCATGCTCTCCACCGCCCAGAAGAATCTGAAGAAGGGTGAAGGAAGCGCGGAATAAAACATTTATAGTCTGAAACCACTGCCCGCGGCAAGGGATTCCATTGGAATTCCATGCCGTGGGTGTTTTGTATTCAGATCTCTTTTCCCAAACAAACATCTTCTCAAAATCTCCCCTGTCATGTTATAATACACTCAGATATGCTTGTGCCTTCAAAAGTGCCCGCTCTATTGCTTATCTGCATGTCCCACAATGTTCATTTATCTCCATTTTCGCTAAAAGCTGTTTTCCGGCTATTTTAGTACATAATTTCTCATATTTTTTCTTTTTTTGTATCTATTTTACCCTTTTTCTTTATTTTGATACAATCATCCCTTTTTCCACTTGAAAATTAGACTTTTTTGTATTTTTTTCTGGTATTTTATCCTATTTACACCAAACCATTTTGAAAGGAGTTTTTTATGATTCAGAATTTAGACACTCGCCTTAATAAATTACAGACACAATGTGACTACCTACGCCGCAAAATTTCCGCCTTTCCAGAAGGAGAATTATCCATTCAAAAAAATGGATCTTACCAACGCTGGATTATCAGAAAAGAGGAACAATCTGTATATTGTCCTAAATCAAATCGTTCTCTTGCAGAGATTATGGCCTTGAAAAAATACTACTCTCTTCTGCTACTGGAAGCCGAAGAAGAATTTTCTCTGCTAAGTTCCTATAAGAAAATTTCATCCTCACAAAGCCGCTCCAGGAAATTATCCTCCTCTGACCTTCTAGAGGAATCTTCACCATATTATGAATTGCTGCAAAGTCATTTTGCGAAGGACAAGCTTCCGGTATCGATGCAGAAATGGTGTGCGGAAAGCTATGAAACAAACAGTTCTCACCCGGAAAATCTAATTCATACTACACTGGCGGGACATAAAGTCCGTTCCAAATCCGAGGTTATCATCGCCAATCTTCTGTACACAAATCATATTCCATATCGTTACGAGGCAGCTCTGGCCTTAAATGAGTTGACAGTCTATCCTGATTTCACGATCCTGCATCCCACCACGCAGCAGTTCTTCTACTGGGAACACTTCGGGATGATGGACAAGAACAATTATTGTGATGCTGCCTGCAACAAACTCAAGTCTTACTGCTACAACGGAATCTTTCCGTCCATGCAGCTGATCACCACTTACGAGACCGGCAAGGTTCCCATTCGTTCAGAACAGGTACAGCAGATTATCACGCAGTACTTTTTATGATATGATGAAGCAAAATCACTTGCTTGCAAGTGTGATTTTGCGAAATGCATTGAGTGAGCTGTGCTCACGATATAATGAGCGCAAGAGAGCCAACATGCTTGCATGATTGGCGATAACCAAACGGGCACAAAAAAAGACCGGGCATGTATCGACCTCCAGTCATTAGATTGATTCTGTTTCTAACTTTTGGGCGGTACAGCTCCGGTTCTTTAAGGTGAGCAAGCTCTCTTTCACCTGCAATCTCACGATGCATTTGCGCTGCGGTTCTCAATGTATTGTTGCAAGACTTCGGTGACTTCCTCCGGTGCCAGGCCGGCATCCTCGATCAGGTCACTTACTGCCTCCAGTTCTTTGCGCCTCTTCTGCTCATATAATTCTTCCAGTTCCCGTTCCTCGGATTCAATGCGGATATTCAGCGCATTGATCAACTCCTGTTTTGCCTGGATCTTTTCCTCCAGGGATTTTCTCTGTCCTCTTGGCATATACTGTGTGCTCCTTTCCTTATGGCAATACTATCGAAAAGGCCATTCATCAGGGATCACAAGCGTAGCATAAGCTGCCGTGATCAGTCATGAATGGCCTGATATGTTACAGTATATGGACAACATTGTAAAAATATACCATATGTCTGTTAATATTATACCGCTATAATTTTTGTCCTATCGGAACAAGCGTCCACAGATATTTTTCTTTGCTCACATCAAATCTGTCGGATCTAGCCCAGGTTGTCTACTGCCGCCTTCAGCTTGTCCAGTGCAAGCTCTAGAGTTGCTCTGGGGCAGGCAATATTCACTCGCTGGAAGTCTGCTCCACTGGGTCCGAACATTGCTCCGCCATCCAGCCAGAGTCCCGCTTTCTCTACGATAAACTGATCCAGTTCCTTGCCGGAAATCCCAAGTTCACTGCAATCCAGCCATACCAGATAAGTACCTTCCGGCTCTACCAGATGAATCTGCGGAAGCTTCTCCTGCAGATATGCTCGCAGAAAGTTCAGATTCTCAAGCAGATAAGCTCTCAACTGATCCAGCCACTCCTGTCCGCCACGATATGCAGCCTCGCAGGCTACCGCTCCCAACGCATTCGGCTCATCGTATCCGGTCTTGTCGATTTCCTTCTGGAACGCTTCCCGCAATGTCTCATTTGAGATAAAAATATTGGAAATCTGTAAGCCTGCCAGATTGAAGGTCTTACTGGGTGCGGTGCAGGTCACGGTGAACTCCGCAAAACGGGGATCCACATTGGCAAACACCGTATGCTCAAATCCGGGATATACAAAATCATTGTGAATTTCATCACTGACTACGATCACATGATGGCGCAGGCAGATCTCTCCCAGCTGCTGCAGTTCCTCTCTGGTCCATACTCTGCCCACCGGGTTATGAGGGTTGCACAGAATAAACAGTTTTATATGTTCCTGCACGATCTTGCGCTCGAAGTCTTCATAATCTATGCTGTACTGCGACTTTCCTTCAGTTACCCTTTTTTCGTATACCAATGTATTATCAATCACCCTACGGTCATTGTCCCTAATGATATTGGTAAAGGGATAATACACCGGATTTTGGATCAAGACCGCATCTCCCGGCTTTGTGAAAGCTTTTACCGCTGCACCCAGTGCAAATACCACACCGGGGGTCTTCATGATCCACTCTCTCTTCGTCTTCCAATTATGGTTTTTTTCCATCCAATTGGTTATGGCATTATAATAAGCATCCTTAGGCTGGGTGTATCCGTAGATTCCATGATCTACCGCCGCGTGAAGGCTTTTCGTAATCTCCTCCGATACTGTAAAGTCCATGTCTGCGACCCACAGTGGCAGCACATCCGCAGGCTTGCCTCTCTCCACGGCATAGTCGTACTTCAGGCAGTTCGTTCCCTTACGATTTATAATTTTATCAAAGTTGTATGTAGCCATACGAATCCTCTTACCTTTCGACAACCTGCAAGCTTTCTGCCTGTGGCCCCAAGTTGCAGGTTAAATTTTTCTGTCAATCATACCTATTCTACCAGGACCTTCTGCACGTCCTGACTCGTTGCGTCTGTTGTGGGACTTCCGTGAAACTTTCCGCGGAACTGGCTAAATTACTATGTATACCAATCAACCCCTCTCAGGCAAAAGCCTGCACCAGGTCTGCCAGCAGGTCATCGATATTCTCAATACCAACGGACATTCTCAGAAGCTTCTCGTCCACTCCAAGGGCCTCTCTGACCTCTACGGGTACATCTGCATGGGTCTGCTTCATGGGATAGGTCAGAAGACTTTCCACGCCTCCCAGGCTTTCTGCAAAACGAATCAGCTTTACGCTCTCCAAAATTTTAACAGCTTTCTCCGCAGAATTCAATCGGAAAGAAATCATTCCGCCATAGCCGCTGCACTGTCTGTCAATCAGCTCCTTATCCGGTCTGGAATCCAGTCCGATATAATAGACTTCTTCCACTTCCGGTCTCTGTTCCAGCCAGTGTGCGATGGCCAGAGCATTCTTCTGGTGCTGTTCCATGCGGACTGCCAGTGTCTTGATACCGCGGAGTAACAACCAGCTGTCAATCGCAGACAGACAGGCTCCTGTAGTCTTGTAGATATTATAGAGCTGGTCATACAGAGCATTATCCTTCACCACCAGAAAACCGGACAAAGTATCATTATGTCCTTCCAGATATTTGGTTCCACTGTGTACCACGATATCAGCTCCTAATGTCAACGGCTTCTGGAAATAAGGAGACAGAAATGTGTTATCCACGATCAACAGGCATCCATTCTCATGCGCAAGATCTGCAATTGCCTGAATATCCGCTACTTTCATCATCGGATTGGACGGTGTCTCCAGATAGATAGCTTTTGTCTCCGGGCGCAACGCCGCTTTCACGGTCCCCACATTTGAAGTATCCACACAATCTACCGATATTCCGTTCTTATGGCTGATCGTGTTCCACAGTCTCAACGTACCGCCGTACAGATCATCGGTAGCGATCAGATGATCTCCGGGAGAAAAGATTTCCATCATTGCAGTGATTGCCGCCATTCCCGTAGAAAATGCCAGTGCCTCTGTTCCCTGTTCCAACAGAGCAACCGTCTTCTGCACTTCGTCTCTGGTGGGGTTGCTGCAGCGGGAATAATCATATCCCGTACTCTTCCCCAGTCCCGGATGCGCATACGCCGCATTCTGATAAATGGGCATGCTGATGGCGCCGAACGGATCCTTTCTCTCATTACTTCCCTGGACACATATGGTCTCTGCTGCAAATGCCATCTTTTTCTCCTCCTATGTCTATGTATACTATATTATTCCCTTTATATTTCCTACTGTTCCAGTAGGTATAGTATATATTTATCATAGTACATAGAAAAAGTCAAGTTTCTATTCCATATTTACCAATAAAGTTTCATTTCTTTCTCAGCTTCCTGCTCTGAGATATTCAGTTTCAGTCTCACCTTTTGTAAAGTTTCTTCATAACTGGTATTAAAATCCTTGCACATTATAATAATCCCTTGCGCAACTCCCTGAGAAATCCCCTGCGAAATTCCCTGTGCAATCCCTTTTCTTGTATACTGATCAAATAATTCACACACCCTGATCTCATCCTCCTCTTTGATTCCCATTTCTTTTAATGCATCTCCGGTATCATCAACATTTGTATCTCCGGATAATACCCGTAGCATCTTAACTGTTGCTTCTTTATGAATCACTTTCCGGTCCGACCGATAGCCATCTCCCTCTGCAAGATAATCCACGATGATTCTCATATCACTTTGAAAAAGCTCTCGTATTTCTCTGGGTAAATGACGCATTTCCCAAACATGAAGTTGTACATCATCTACATACTTCCATATAATATCTGCAGTCGCCCCTCCTTCATCAAATAACCGGTGCAAACTGCATCCCCCTTTCCACCTGCTCTTTCCCCAGTATAACACTATTTCTATCACAGGATATAGGCTCGGATTTTGTTTTTCATATTGTCTGCGGTATTCTCCACCTGCATACCCGGCCTTGCGCAATACCATGCCCTTATCCACCTTTGTCTGATTGGCAAATAAATACAATACCTTAGGCACCCCATTTACCATATGGTACTTTGCTACATCTTCCAATTGATTTCGCAATCCATTTTCTTTATCCAAGTAAAGACTCTCAGTAGCCGCCGACAACATTTCATAATCTTTAACCCTTCTTCTCCCTTCATTTAACAGAACATTAATTATGTCCGCCGCCACATCCGCATAGCTTTCAAAATTTTTCGTCACAATATCGTTTGTTTCCAATAGTTTCCTCCCTGTCCGATTGTTCTGTCAATCCATGAATTCGCGGCGATCCGCCATCGACTGCATCTACGCATTAAAACTTTTTCAGAATATTGCCTATATAGACTTTCTTAAGATGTGATTACTATAGCATACATATATTGATTCTGCAAGAAAATCCCGCCCAAAAACTCTCACAAAAACAAGGCTGCGGAAATTGGTTATTTTCCACAGCCCTGCTCTTTGTGCAATTTGTCTTTTCTGTTTTGAGCGCAAATTCTTTAATCCAGGTCAAACAGTTCCGCCGCGCTGACGGTCAGGCTCTTAACAGCACCTTCGGTTCGCTTGGATCCGTTGTCGTAAACGGTCGTAGCGCGGATATAGATGGTGGCGGCATCCTGATCGTTAAGCGTCATCTTGCCGCTGCCGGAGAACAACCCCATCTCCGATGCAGGGAATGCCAGCGTGTATACACCGTCACTGGTCACGGAATAATACGACGTACCTGTGACATAATAGTCCTTTCCACCTTCCGTAAAGTGATTGTCTCCGCCGGCAATCACATGTGCTCCCACTTCCGCTTTGGCAGAATTTGTCACTGTAAATCCGGTCAGAGGCTTCACCTTCAATGTGCCCTTGCCGTATGCGATCTCCATAGCATCCGCATCCGTGGACTCCTTGAAGAACTCTACCCGGATCTCCGTTGCCGAAGACAGGATGTTGTAATCGGTAGCCTTGAAATCCACCTGAATCTTATTGCTGCGATCCAGGATCATCTTGTTGGCAGCATCATACATCATATATACGGAGTCAATGGTGTTGCCGTTGTCATCCCGGAAAAATACGGAAGGTGCCTTGGTTCCGGCATTGTAAGCTGCTACCATGGTGTTCACAAACAGCTTCTTCTCCGCCATTCCTGTAGGCTCCGTATGTCCCGCACCGGAATACGTGACATTGCCCATGCTGTAAATATAATAGTTATTTACCACATCTTTGGGGCTGACATTATACAGGTTCACACCATTGTCATTGCCCCGTCCGTTGTTCCTCTCAGTCTGTGTCTTTCTGGTCTTGGCATTGTCGGACAGGTCAGACAGACAATACCATACCACAATATCATTTTTGCCGTCTCCATCCTTATCCAGCTCCATGTTCGGCTGCAGCCACTGATAATGTGTTGCCGCCACTGTCAGAGTCTGCTGTTCTTCTGTAGTGATCTGATAAGGATAATTAGTGATCTGTCCCTGATTTACCTGCGTAACGATCATATCAGGACCGGCACCGTCTCCGAATTCCTTGTAATCTCCCAACACCGTGATCTGCCCCTGAGAGTTCGTCGTCTTATCCATACCCTGATAAAACAGAGAATTGCGAATCGGAAAATAGAAACTCGTATAAGACGTTCCCTTCCGCAGGATCGCATTGATCCGATTCTGCACATAACGGACTGTCGTATATTTGGTCGTGCCCTCGATATTTCCGACCGTCTGATCACTGCTCCGGTCCGTTCTCGGCTTCCATGCCGTATCGTAATTGTACTGCGTGTCCAGAATATTGTAATAAGCATCATAACGCTTTCTCTGGGCATCGGATAAACTGGAATTGTTCCTCTGGTCATCATAATATTCCCGAAGCGCACCGTATCGGTCCAGCCCTACCGCCGCACGCATGGTCTTGTTGAACTCGTAGCCCCAGTACCAGCCTTTACCGCTACCGGCCTTACTGTTGATATAAGAACTGCTGTCATGGGTAAACAGGACACTCTTACCATCTTCGATATAATCACGGATCGCTTCAGATACTGCCATGTTCTTCAGGCTCTGATCCTTGCTTCCGAACTGATAGTTGTCTCCGAATCCCAGGATCAGCATATCATACTGCTGGAAAGTATTGTATGCCGCATTGTAATAAGCCTCAGACTTCTGTTCATCGGTCTTAAGCTTTTTCAACTGATCGTCTGAAATCAATCCGTTGATAAAAGTTGAAGTCTTCACGGAATCAATAGATACATTAAATTCCCGGATACCGCTTAACAGTGACTTTACATCACTGTCACTTTCCAGATTCCACAGTGTCTTGTCATTAGATGCTTTTCTGTCGGACATCAGCTGCAATACCTGAATATCCACTCTGGAACCTCTGTCCACTGCCGTATAACCGGACACTGCGGTTCTCACCAGTGCATCAGAATTATCAAAGAAGATCATCTTCCAGGGCAATACTCCCTGATAATCATCCGGCAGCACTCTGACTACCTTATAGGTATATCCGGTGCGCAGCTCGTAATGGCCACCGTCATTCTTCGCCACTTCCTTCCATTCCTGCCCGGATCTGACATACAGATTCAGTCCGGCAAGCTCCTCTGTGGAGGAAAGTGTCTGCCCGATCACATCGGAACCGGAAAAGCGACCGTCGGAGTTCTTATCAATATACAGCTTGCAATCATACGTCGTGCTCACCTGGGAGGCAGCCGCATCATTGGACAGAGCAAAAATATACTGCAGATAGAACTTACCGTCCGTCATCTTCAGGAACGCATCGTTGATACCGTCCCCGTTGTAATGCAGCTCTGTAGGAATATAATCTTCCCCAAGATTTTTCACCCATTCGATCTGCAGTTTGGACAGATTCAGATGGTTGCCAAAGTTTCTCTGTCTCTCTTCTCTTGCTTCCTTTGCCGCCTTTGCGGCAGCCAGCGCCTCTTTGCTGTCATCCGCCGCCTTTTCTGCTGCTCCGGGTACTAGCTGACTCTCCGCAAATACATTCTCCTGCCAGTATTTGTAATTGCCGCTTTCATCCGTGGACAAGGCAAACTGTATCAACTGGTAAAAATAGGAACTTTCGTCCACTGTTGCCGTATTGGCACTCACCTTACCGTCAATTCCCGTCAGAAGTGCATTCGCAAATACTACCGGATACCCGGCGGAAATATACTGCTCGAACTCCTTTTCTCTGGTGGAGTTCATATCATTTCCCGGGCCACGGTACTGATTGGAAGTGTGACTCAGGGAATCATCCTTCAGACGGTTCTTGTTATCATCCGATTCATCCTTATAATCATACAGATCCCCGATATGCGTATAGATCAGCCCATTCATGGAACTGTCATTGTAAACGGTCTGATTGTTTTTCACATTCATGGTTCCGGTGCGGGCACCCACATAGATCATATCATATCGATCGTTGAGATCCTCTATCTTGCCAATGAACTCTGCGGAAGCCATCTGGGTAATGGAAATCCTTCCACCGTAACTGCTCTGCCCCAGAAATCCTTTCACGGAATCTGCAGATAAAGCTCCAGTTCCGAAATCATAACAGGGCTCCAGATCCAATATCGCAAGGCTGTCCTTTACCTGGCTTCTGTGCAGATACCAGTTCATAATATATCTGGTGATGGAAGCTTTGCTGATCTCTTCATTCAAAGTGACCGCCGTGGCATTTTCCTGTGTGATCAGAAAATTCTCGTAGCGGATCTCTTTCAGGACATCCGTGTAGATCCATGCTCTTGTCGTATCTGACTTCAGATCCGTCAGATAATCCTCTGCCGCATAAGCTTTGGAACTGTCGTTGTTCAGGTATACATTTTCGTTCAGGTATTCCTTCAAGGTATCCAACGTCAGGGTATCCGCATTTGCCGCCTGCATTGCAGACGCATAGGATCTGATATTTCCCTCTGCCGCGCTTTTCAGCGTATCGACACTTACATTTTCCCAATAGGAATCTCCCTGACCTGCGATTGCGGTTGCCACATTGTCATCCGACACCTGCAGCAGAGTCAATGCCAGTTTCGTCAACACTTCATTGCTCTGGGTGCTGTTCTTGGCATAAAAATTATAATCCATGATCACCGGCACTCTGGCTGCAGCGGTTCTGATCCCGCTGTCGTCCACGCCAAATGCCAGCTTTGCGATCACGGTTGCCGCAGAGACCATATTGGACGGCTCTGCCCCGTAATTTCCCTGACCGGAAAAATAGAACAGATCCACATCTGCCAGATCAATTCCACAATAAGAATCCTCCGCTGTAATGGAAGCATCTGCCAGATCAGCCAGTTCCTGCAGGGTAAGTGTTGTCACTTCGATCTTCAGTGTATCGATATCGTCTCCGGTGGCTGTACCACTCTCATAACGACTGGTACCGGACAGATTCAGGACATTTTTCTTGAACCATTCTTTGTTGTAGAAACCGCCGTTATAGGCAATAGTCTCCGTAGCATCCTCTCTGTCATCCCCTACAAAATCATAGCTGTTGGCGGTGTCAAAGCCCGCTTCCCCCTTGTAAGTAACCTGAAGGGAACCCGGTGTCACCATAGTGTAGCTGCCGGCCTCATCCTTACGATAGGTATCGATCAGACGGTAATCACCGTTTTTGTCACTTACTGTCATTGCAGATACATAATAGTCGCCGTTATCATTTACTGTGAAATCCACAAGATAGGCACTGGCTATGGTCTCAAATGTATATGCCTTCGAAACATCATCCCATTTTGCCCAAAGCTGTGCGCTATCCGGCTGTGCATGATCCAGGATGTAGAGATTCTGGGTAATATCTCCGGCAGAATAGGCTGCTATCGCATCTCCTCCGGATGTCGTGCGTGCCTGCACAGCAGTACCTGCATCATTTCCGGATACCCCTCTGGACGTAGTCTTTAATCCATCCGGCAGTGCCGCATCGGTACCGTATACAATCTGTCCAAGATAGGTATAAACTGCAGTCTCACCCGTACCTATCTTCTGATAGATTGTCCTGCCCACATAATCTTTTGCCTGAAAACTCGTTTTATCAATAGCGGCCAGATCCGTCTCCGAAATTGCATATAAGCCCTGCGCATATCCCCTGGTGCTGTCTGAACCATTGATAATCGTAGTCTCCAGTCCGTTGCTTCCTCCGGTAGATCTATGGGAAAATACCGGGGTCACGCTTTTGGCATCCCGGTTACTGTCTCCGGCGGCCTCCAATGCACTGTATCGGTTATAACGTTCTCCTGCTGCCACCGTCTCCCCATTGGCAATCTCACGATAGACCGCATCGATCTGTTGGTAATTGTATCTGCCGGATCCGTCCTGTCGGAATACAAAGCGTCCTCTTACGTCCTCGGTTCTGGAAGCTCCGGTGCTTTCGCTGTAGGCAGAAAAAGTAACCGGACCTGTCGTCGGAAACTTTGCAGCATCCAGACTGTCCATAGCTGTCTGGCGCTCTGTGGCTGACGGCATCTCGGAAAGCTTTCTGCCCTCAGATACCGGCTCCTCGCCGCCTGCCAGATAGCCGATCGTGGCATTTTCCTTCGACGGAACGATCTCCAGAATATGGAAAGTACCATCAGAAGAAGCTACCGTATCCTGTACCAGTTTTTCAATACCCGGAAGGGTTCTTTCCTGCGCACTGACCTCCATAGAGCCATAGCTCTGACCGGCTCCGACGACCAAAGCTATGGTGAGGATTCCTGCTATATACTTTTTTGAATTGCGTTTCCAATTCATGGTCATTTATTATCCTTCCATTCCCACCACTCCGGATTCTTCTCTACTTCCAGTAAAAGATTTCTCTTATGATCCGGATATCGTTCATCATAAATGGTCATAATTAAATAATCATTTTCTTCATGTGCGCCAATATCAAACTGTACCTGCGAAAAAGGAAGATGCATATTATCAATTTCTGCAAATTTCGTGTTGGAATCCAACGGCAGTTCTCCCTGGAAATATCCTGCCAGTTTTGCTGCTCTATGTCCTTTCTCTCTTCCAGACTCAAAACCATACGCATGCAGATCATAACGATTCGTCCAGGTAGGTCTCAGCACCGTAATCACATGCTGATCATTGGCAAATAAGATATCCACTACCGGCACCAGTATTACCGTTTCGGCCACTAATGTGGAATCATCCAGGCTCCATGCCTGAAGCTTCAGACGATATTCGGTATCCCAGGAAATATAGCTAAGTGCTCTTACCTCTGTAGATTCTCCCGTATTTTCTGTTGTCAGATAGGCTTCCTGATGAACATTATCATATGCTCCGTCATAGACTTCAAAACCGACCTGATATGATTTTTGTATTTCGTTCCATACCTTGAAATCATTATTCAGCTCACTGGGAATATCTGCAAATCTCCAATTTACTTCCCCTTTATAATTTCGAATCTCGCAATTAATTTTTCCATTACGGTTTAATACAAACTGACTGGAGTAAATATACGGTTCCTTCGCGTTTACAACCGTCTTCAGGGGAGGGATTGTAATATCGATTTCTCTGGTAATCTTAATATCTACTGATAAAGCTATCACCGCACGTACACGTACTACCGTATCCGTCATATTTCCACATTCCAGTTCTGCCTGGAACTGTCGACCATCAGAATCTGTCAAACCGGTTATTTTGTAATTATTGGCATAATCATCTACCACACTCCACTCAATCTGTGGATAACCATTTCTGTAATCCGCCCAGGACGGCAGACATTCAATCAATGCCTTATAACCGATCTTTTCCGTACTTCCTTCGGTAAAATCATATGTGGTCAGATTCTTGGCAATCAGTGTTGCATCATATTTTCCGTCAATGTTGGTATAGGGTAATACCGATACCTTTGTGGATGCAGACATTCCGGGATCCGCCACGGAAGTACAGGTTACCTGTAGCACAAGTGTTCCGGTCGGCTCATATCTGTCAGCCGTCAAAAGACCGCTCCCATTTATCGTGGTTCCTGCCTTAAGTCCAGTTGCGTCCACTCTTGCCACGCTCCAGGTCACCCCGGCATTTTTAGCCTCTTCTGTTCCTTCCATAGTATAAGAGTACTGCAGGCTGTCCCCCTGAATCACAGAAGCATCTTTCGGTTCTATATCCAGAGAATCCACCATATGCTTTTGTACCGTTACGGTAGCCGTTGCCGCTATGGTAGGATCCGCTACGGCGGTACAGGTTACTGTCAGAATATTCTCTGCTATGGTCTCATCCGCTGCCACACTCAGTTTACCGTTACCGCTGATGGTACTCTTACATGCGCTGCCATCCTGATAACTTACGGCCCAGGTCACGCCCTGAGCAATGGCTTCCTCGTCTCCGGTGATCTCGTAATCGAAGACGAAAGCCTGTCCCTGTTTCAGATCTGCGTGCTCGGGAATGATGCGGATGCCGCTGATCCAGGAATAGATGCTGGACGGCTCGGAGCTCAGATCATTTCTCAGCTTGATGGTCTCGGAAATATCATAGGACTTATCCTGATAGGTAAAGGTCATGTTCAGAACGACTTTCCGCTTGTCCAGCTCACTGAGGTCCACGCTGAAGCTGCTGACATGCTCTGCCATCAGTGCGGGCCTGGCTGTATCAAAATCTCCTACCACAACTTTGCCTTCGCCGTCCTTAGTATTTGTTACTTCGTAAAGATATACCTGATTGGCATCGGCGTAATCCGCTCCGGCCCCCCCCTGCCAGCGGATCATATAGCTGTTGTCATTATTGATCAGACGCAGTTCGCTGACGCTGGCATTGGTTACCTCCATGCCGTTAACGTCTTTTGCCACATTGCCATCAACATCAACCGCTTCCTGATCTGTCAGATTGGAAAAGCTGATCCCCTTCTCCACATCAATGATCAGATCGATCATCTGGTTGGCGGTCAGCTGGGCTTCTTCCTGCAGAGTCAGTTCCTTGTTTCCCCGCATATAGGAATTGTTGCCGGCGATCACGAATGCTCCCACCGCACCTGCTACTATGGTCATGATTGCAAGAGATACGATGATCTCTACCAGAGTAAATCCTTTCTTACCAATCCCCATGGTCAACCTCCTTACTTCGTCAGGATCTTGCCAGTCTTGCCGACCGTTGTGATTTCTATGTTTCTCGTTCCGTTGCTTACGACGATTTTCAGACAATATTCCTTCAACACATTGTTTGCCGTACAGGTATCCTTCTCAAAGGCCCCGGATGCACGGTTAAACACCAGATGCAGCCCATTTGAAGATGAAACATAAGGTAACAGGCTGTCGGATCCTTTCAGTTCCGTCAGGGAATATCCCGTGGAATCCCCCTCAAAATATACTTTGATATCAATAGGCTCTTTTCCCAGTACCCTGTTGGATACCTCCACATCTCCCTGCCGGATCTGTGCCGTATATTCCTTGGTCGTATCATTATAGCTGATAACGCACTCCACCTGATTCTGTTCTTTACCGAGGGTCAGCACTCTGGTCCGCTCCAGTGTTGTCACAATTTCGTCCGCACATTTCCGGACTTTCCTGCCGGTCAGGGATGTAATGGATGTGGCCATCACACCCACCAGCACCGCCATGATCGCAATGACAATGATCAGCTCCACCAGGGAAAAACCACTGTTGTTATTCTTTCTGCCAGTTTTCATAAACTATCAAATCTCCCAGATTTATATCACTGTTCTTATAGGACTTACCGTTACTGCTCAGGTAACCGTCTCCGCCATTTAAAAAATCTACCACATGATATTCCTGTGTCTTACCGGCAGCATCTACGATCGTTCTGGAATAGGTCAGGGCATGAAGCACCGCATCCCGGTCGGGTTCCACATTGACATTCTGATCCAGCGTGATCGTTCCGCCGGACAGAATCGTTCCCTGGAAGTTCTCCGTCACTTTGACATCTCCGTCAGCAATGATCAGCCCCTTAAATTCACCGAATCCGGCTTCCGGATAAGTATAATCACCCTTTACAATAACTGCCTTATATCCCTGCTCCGCAAGGCTTCCTGTGGTATTGCCGAAATATTTTGACTCCACCTTATTTCCGGTACTGCCGTTTAATACAGCATGGAAGGTCGTTATCTCCCCTTCATTTACCAGATTGGTATAAGCATTGGCTGCATCCGTCTTCTCCGAAGGAAGCAGCTGCTCATAGACATCGATCATCTTCTTGGACAATGCCTGGAATTTCAACTGATCCGATGCCAAAAGTGCCTGATATCCTGCATTGGCACCATCACTGGTCAGTGTGGCATCCAACAGCTTCTCTTTGCTTCCCGCAGCCGCACTGCTGTCATACATGGCCACATTGCCTGCCAGATGCATGATGTACGCTCCGTTCTGCTGTCCACGCACCTGAATGGCTTTGGTATACAGACCGGTATAGGCTTCCATGGTCTGCTGGTTGGCACCGTAATAATCCTGAAAATACCGGTTAGCATTGGCTCTCGCGGTATCAGAGGTGCTGTCATAGCTTACATAATAATACACCAGCGTGATCTTGCTGTTGATCCGCTTGAAAATCTTCTGGATATTGTTCTGAGTCAGTCCGTACTCGGCCAGCGTATGACCATTCAGCGTAGCGGACGGAATATTCAATGCCACTTCCGTTACATCCGCCTGGTCCCTGATCTTGTCCTTATACTGCTCCAACGTGATCGGGTTGCTGGCACCGTTTAACACGGTCTTGCCGGAAGCATCCACGCCGATACACTGCGCCGGGACAAGGTAAGCCAGCTGGTCACTCTTCACAGCGATAGACTGTCCCATCATCACATCCTGTACTCCGGTGTTGCTCACACCATCCTCACTGGTAATTCCATCATTGGCTTTCGTCAGAGAAATGTAAGAATTTCCCGCCAGCGTAAGATTCTTCAATTCATTCAGATAGATCTCCGTATCCGTGCCGTTGACCAGAATGGCGCTGCTGTCCACGCCCTTTCCATTACCGAAGCCGATATACTGTCCGGCATATTCTCCGTCGATCTGTGCTCCGGCGGTAAATACATTCCGCTCTCCGTTCATCTTGAGATCTCCGGCCACATATACGTTGTTTCCCTGAAAGTTCAACGTTCCGTTGCTTCCCGTATTGCCCGGAATACCTCCGTTCATGGCAATGGAACCGGCCCATACTTCACCGTACTGATCTGTGGTAAGTGTGGCTCCTTCTCCCAAATATAAGTCGGAAGCCATCACCATACGCTTGTCTTCGTTTTCATTGCCGGTGGTCTCTTTCCATTCCACCGTCACACCGTTACCCTTGCCAGACTCTTCGCTGCCCACGATAAAACGGTTCGCATAAAAGCTGCCGCCGATGACATTGGTGCTGTGTAGCGCAGGATTGGAAGGAAGCGCCTGAATATTCTCCTGTGCCACCATGGAGATTCCCGTAATGGAAGGCAGCGTCACTGCCTGTGCAAAATCCATATCCGGCATCTTCACCCGGATATCGGTCTGGATCACCGATACATAACCGTCGGTATCCGTATAAGTCACCTTCAGGCCGCAGAAGGAAAGTCCGTCGGTGTACAACTGAAAACGTCCGGTAGGAATATCCGTGGTCTCCACTCTCTCCTTGTTGCCCGTCACCGGATCCGTTGTCATTACATATACCTTCAGACTGCCGCTGCTGTCCAGAGCCATCCGGTACACTACTTCCCCGGAGTCATTCAATGTCTCTAGCACCGTCCCCCGCTTTATCTCCGAAGACAGGCTGTTAAACAGCTTGGTCAGATCATAGTTGTTGATATTCATACTTCCTGTCACTGCATAATAATCCTGCATATCCTTCAGGAAATAATATCTCAGTTTGTTCAGCTTCTCCTCTGCGGAGGTTGCCTCATAATTTTTCAGGACCAGTTCATAGGCACTTCCGACAGAAGCGGACACCCGCTCTCCCATAGCCGTCCGGATCTCATCCAGCACAGTCTCTGCAGAGTAAAAATTGTCCTTCGCCTTGAGATTGTTCACCTTCATCTGATAGTTCAGCAGTGACATATACATCAAAACACTGGCTAAAATGCCAATAAAGGCCATGGCAATGATCACAACGACCATTGCTGAGCCCTTATTGTCCGTTCGTCTGTGGAATTGTCTTACCCTTGAAAATATTTTGGGATTTCTTCCGCATATCTTCATTTTTCTCGTCTTCCTTCCGGTATCTTCTCTGTCCTGTGCCTGACGGATCACTCGATCACGGTTCCCGTCATGGTAAGCACAGGGGACTGTACACCGATCGTATCCCTGCTGTACACCTGTACCCGCATGTCATAGATACGATTGCGTCGCTCCGTCGGTGTCAGACCGCCGTCCGCACCCATAATATCCTTCGCCACGTCTCCGGCAGCATTTCCTGCCGCACCGGACACGCTGAGATCATTGAAAATGTATTCCGTATTGCTGCGGTCTATCAGATTCGTCCGCAGTCTGCAGGCGGAATCAATGCTGGCTCCGGCAGAGGACATCCAGCCCGGCCAGGTCTCCCGCAGTTCAAATGCCGCCTTGTAATTGTTGTTCCAGGAGGAATACGGGTTAAAACCGGTGCTTTCGTCCGTGAAGCTGTCTATTTTCTCCGCTGACGGAGTCTGCTCCACCAGGAACAGATTTGTCTGTACATTCTTCGGGTTATTTACGATCACTTTGTCTACCGCAGAAGTCACCGCACTCTGGGATGCCTCCACTCTGGGCTGCAGGCACACAATGATATTGGCCAGCTGGGAAATGATCTCCTCTGCATCTACCGGATTCCCGCTCTCCTTCTCCTTCTTAAGCTCCGCTGCTTTGGCTCTTACCGCCTCTTCGTTGGAAAAGATCACATAATCCGTACCGTTCTGGGGGTAGTCTCCGCTGATGCCTGTAAGGATGGCGGAATTGCAATGATAGACTGTGGAGGCCGTCACCAGATACACATCTGTCTCTACGTTCTCTCCATCTCCCAGATCCAGCAAAATGCGGCTGCTGTCTATGGATATTTCGATGGTCTTGGTAGTATTCCTGGCAATCTCCATAACGTCTCTGCCGCCGGAATACGCTTCAAAATAACCGTATGCCTCCTGTGCGGCATCTTCCGATTCGGAATATACCGCATTCAGATTGCCTGCCAGGTTCTGGATATTTACAATATCCTTCTCATTCAGTGCCGTGTAACCGTTAGGATCCAGTGTTACTACCACATCATAGATGCCGGAAGTCGTCTTCTCATCCCGGAAGGTATATTGCCAGATACCATCTTCTGCTGCGCCGTCTCCGTCCACATCCAGAGAGACATCTCTCTGCACATTGTTAGTGAAATCAGTGGGCGTGATCGTCTCATAGGTGTCTGCCATCTCCTCCAGTGTATGTGCCTCGAACTGCTCCATGACATCCTCTGCGATGGCCGTGGCATGCATGGTGTTGCGGGACTTGGCATTGGTTCTGGCAGAAGTCACAAAGCTGTGCAAAAGCGGCACAACGATGATCGCCAGGATCACGATGGCAATCAGCAGTTCAATCAGAGAAAAGCCTTCGTTATTCAGTTGTCTTCTCTCCGTGTACTCCTTCATGTGAGGCATCCTCCCTGCTCATGACTAATACCGTTTTCTCCGCACTCCGTGCTCCCGAAACCGGACAACCATTCGCACTCCGGACTATCGTCCTCCCTGCTCATGGTTGTTTGATTTGCTAATCATAGCAGTATCCTGCCTGCAAGCAGTCGTATACTGCTATGATTGCAAATCTATTATTCCACGTTTCCGAAAATAGTGTCTACGCCCATCTGCATATCCGGGATGTAAGGTGAACTGTATACCTTATCGGTTCCCAGCAGATAATAGGTGTTCATGGTCATGTTGCCGGTGAGCATTCCGTCGGTCTCGTTGTAGCTGATGCTGACGCCCTGGATGCTCTCACGTTCCTGCTGATTGTAGATGTATCTTACCAGTCCCTTGAAATCATCATAGGTGCAGGAAATGCTGATGCTCAGGGGTACCTCATACATATGGGTATCTGCATAAGCAGTACCGTCCGTAGATACCGGACTTGTAGATGCCGTTGTAGTTGTTGCCGCAGCATCTGTTGTTGTCGTATCCGTGGCAGCTGTTGCATCCGCAGTCGTCGTTGCCGCATCCGCTGCAGGAGTATACACCACCTCTGCTTCGGAACCGAATGCAATATTTGCCACCTCGGTACGAGTATAATCTTCCAATGTCTTTACCATCATAATGCTGTCTTCCGGTAAGATATCTGCCGGGAAGCGGTTCTCAAAATTTGTGATATAGGACTGCATCTTCCCGGTAGCCTCAATGTAGTCCGCCTTACGCTGATCTAATATCTCCAGCGTTGCCACCTGGGATGATAACGTTACATTCTGTGCCTCAAGGGCATCTGATTTTTCATTAAAACTGGAATATACCAGAAAATAAGTACACACAGCAATAAGAACACCGATCACTGCGATCAAAAGCTGAATTTCACTCTTTTTAACCTTCATCTTCCGCTGCCTCCTACTGTGCTGTCTGGGTGTCGGCCTGCGCCTCACCGCTCTCTTCGGTCTCGTCCGTCAGATCCTTATAGCTTCCGGTGATGGAAAATGTCACCGTAGATTTGCCGGTCTCGTCCTTGCTGTCCGTAATATTGCTGATCTCTACATCATCAATGCTCTGCATGTTGCGGATATTCAGAATCGTTCTGGCTGCCGCCGCTTTGCCTTCCACCGTCACTGACATGCTGATGCCGGTCTGGTCGGAACTGAAGCTGTTGGTATAGAAGCTGTCCGGCAGGATCTGTTCCAGCTCGTTGATAAATTCCACAAGATTCTCATTGGGAGTCTGGGTATACGCATATAAATATGTGTATTTATCATACTGGGCTTCTGCCGCCAGATAATCGTTGTATACTGCCTGTGCCGGTTGCAGCTCCTGTACCCGGTTCTGCAGATACACATTCTGCGCCACATTTCCCAGATATCTGGTCACAGAGGTGGCTGCCATGGCGATGGACAGGATCACTCCTAGCACCAGTACCGCCACACTGACGAAGGTATAGTTCGTGCCGCTGACTACGGTCATGCCCTTGGCCTTCTGGGTGCTCTTGTCGATCAGTCCCACGGGGGCGAGCACCGCACCCAGACAGGAAATATAGGCTGCGGGTCTGGTGGAACGGATGGCCTTGCTCATGCCGATCTTGTCATCCATCTCGGACAGGGTATGTACCTTGCGCTCCAGGCAGTTGGTGAACAGCTTGCTCATGCCGCTGAAGCTGCCGCCCAGACCGGTAACATAGGACTTTTCAATGGGATTTTCACTGTTCCTGGAATCATAGAAGTCAATGACACGGCTCACACCCACGATCAGAGGCTCCAGGGAAGCGGTGATCTTCTGTCTTGCTGCTGTGACTTCCACATTACCGGCATCCTCATCTTCCCAGCGTCCGGCATTTTCTTCCCAGACTTTGTCTCCCGGATGGAGTACTCTGTTCAGACATGTTTTCTTCTGGAAACGTTCTACCGCACTCATGGGATCGTTCACGGCATAGGCTCCGGAAGCGATCATGGTCTCGATGGCATCCTGTACACCGTAAGCCACCGTTCTCTGTAATAACACCTTACCGGCGGAAAGCACGGTCACAATGGTGCTGTTCTCATCGATTTTGATGACCATGGTAACTTTTTCGGACTTCTCATCGCGGAGAATCTGGTATAAGCTGTTGCTGCTGTAGTCGAAACACTCGATCTCCCAGCCGCACATCTGTGCCAACTGATAATAGCTGTTTAAAAGAGCCTTGGGTACGGCCAGAGCCATGACACGAAGCTTGCCATTCTCTGCCAGACCGCCTGCCAGATAATGTCCGATCTCATATTGGGTCAGATCCACCGGGAAATAGTCACTGGCATTGGTCTTCACCAGTGCCTCGATCTTGTTCGCCTTGACATTGGGAATCTGTACCTCACGGCTTGCCACTCTGGTAGAAGAAATGGTAAACAGCACTTTCTTCGTACGGATGCCGTTCGTTCCCAGTGCATTCACCAGATGGTCTGCGTACTCCTGTGTGGGCTGCAACATACCATCTACCACAATGCCTTCCGGTGTCTCCACCGTCAATACCTTGTAGACCTTCGGCTTCTTCACCTTGTAGTCCATCTCGCAGATCTTCGTAAAAGAGTTTCCGATCTCAATACTCAATACGCGATTGTTCATTGCCATATTTCTACCCTTCCTCTTCCCGGTATTTATTGTATTTCGAAAGCATTCCGCTGATGCGGAGCTTTTGAAGAACTTTCTGAAATCATGTTCGAAATGCGGATATCTTTTATAAGTAAAAATGCAGATACCACTGTAAGAATTCATTTCCCCAGAGGACGGCGATTGCCACTCCTGCAGAAAGATACGGTCCCATGGCGAGGACATGTCCTTCGCCGCTTACTTTCATACGGATCAGATGGATCACGGAACCGATGATACATCCCAGTAAAAATGCAAAAATAATGAGTTTCCAGCCGAGTAACAGTCCGCAGACCGCCATCAGCTTCACATCTCCGCCACCGATGGCTCTGCCTCCGGTAGCGTAATACAGTATAAGTAAAAATACACTGACACACAGGAAGCCGATCAGGAAATCCAGCCACTGTGTATAGTGGAAGACTCCATGGATCAGCCCCAGTGCCAGTATAAATAAGTTAAATCCCACAGGGATCTCATATGTTCTGAAATCAATCACACTTAAAGCAAGAAGTGCACTAAACAACAAGCAGTAGACTAGGGAATCCACGCTCATCCCATATTTCCAGAATACGAGCAGGTACAGCACTCCGTTCAGTGCCTCAATGATGGGGTATTGAACGGAGATATGTGCCTTGCATTTCCGACATTTGCCTCCCAGTACCAGGTAGCTGAAAAGAGGTACGAGGTCGTACCACCGCAGCTGATAACCGCAGTTCATGCAGTGAGACCTGGTCGTTACAATATTCTCTTTGTTAGGAATACGGTAGATCAACACATTGAGGAAGCTACCGATCACGATTCCATAGAGGAAAACCACTATGTAGAGAAAAATTGCAGGAAGCATGTTGGTTGCCTTTCAAAAAATTAGTCAACTGTAATTTCATTACTATTAGTTGTATATTTACCACCATCAATAGTAACAGTAACATTTTTCTGACCATCTACTGCATAGCTGATAACAACCTTTGTATTGTCATTATCGTATTTTAAGTTTGCAAGCAAATCGTTATAGCTTGTCTCGCCTAAAACATCATATACATTCTTCCAGAAATCTGTTGCTGTTGCTCCAGGTCCGGGAATCGTTGTTTTAGGAGTATTTTCTGCAGGTACGTTGTCTGTTACAGAGGGATCGAGTAATGTATTTGTGATAGCATTTCTAACACTATCTGCTAACTGAGTATCAGCAGAAATCTTAGACTTGTCCAAATACTTAATGTACTGAGGTGCCAGTACACCAATCAGAACTGCCATAATAGCAATAACGATGATCAGCTCTACCAGGGAGAAACCTTTGTTTGTTAAGCTCTTCTGTTTCTTGTTCATAATAACATTCTCCTTTTTATGTGTTTTTTAATTTCAGGGTAGTAAGTTTTCCGCCCCATTTATTAATTATCGTCCTGTCCCTACACAGGACGGATAATTCGTTTTAATTTACATTGCATCTAATGCTTCATACATAGACATCATAGGCATCATACATGCCGCTAACAATCCGCCAACTACAATTGCCAATACAATAATAATCATAGGTTCCAATGCTGCCATAAGAGATTGTACTTCCATTTCTACTTCTTCTTCATAATAGTCAGCCAGTTTATCCAACATTTCCTCCGTGTTACCGGATTCTTCACCGATACGTATCATTTGATATACCATAGGTGGAAACAGTCCGCTTTCCTGTAGTGGTCTTGACAAAGGCATACCAATAGTAATTTCTTCTTTAGCGTCCAATAAAGCCTCTTTAAAATATACGTTGCTCATAACATCGGATACAATTTCCACTGCTTCCATCAAAGGAACTCCGGCTCCCATCAAAGTACTTAATGTACGCGCCATCAAAGAAGAAGCTGATTTTATAGTGAGTTTGCTAAACAAAGGAATCTTCAATGCTATTTTTCCAAAAAAGTGTTTTCCAAGGTCCGTTTTAGCAAATGCACGAATTGCAAACACAATGGCTGCAATTACTGGGACAATAATAAACCAATAATTAATAATTCCATGGCTCAAATTCACATAAAGCTTTGTAATCCAGGGAAGTTCTCCGCCAATCTGGCTGAACATATCCTCGTAAGAAGGAATAACCTTTACCAGCATTACAATGGTAACTATGATTGCAACTATACACACCGCAATAGGATAAATCATCGCTTTCTTCACCATTGCCTGTGTCTTATGTGACTTTTCCAACTGTGTAGCCACACGATCCATTGCCGTTTCCAGGCTTCCGGACGCTTCACCCGCAGCCACCATGTTCACCATGATCGCCGGGAATACTTTTGGGTGCTCCGCCATGGAATCTGCCAGGGTCTCACCCTTTTCCACGCTGATGCGGACTTCCTTCAGTGCGTCCTGTAATCTCTTGTTCTCTGTCTGCTCGCAGAGCATTTTCAGGGATTCGAGGATGCTGACGCCCGCTTTGGTCATGCTGACGAACTGGCGGCACATGACGCTTAGATCCCTGGCCTTGGGCCATCCGCCGATCTGGATGTCGATGTCTTTCGTCAGGAAGCTCTGTTCTCCCAGATCGATAACGGTCAGCTCCTGCCTTCTCAGTTCTGCCATTGCCAGATCTTTGTTATCCGCTTCCAAACTTCCCTTTACTTCTTTTCCAGCCTTTGTGATGGCTCTGTAGCCATAGGTCGCCATGTGCCTTCCCTCCAATGCGTCTCTATCTTTAACTTTCTCCCCAACTATGTAAGACAAGCCCCGGTCCTGAAAAGGTCCAGGTTTTTGAAAAATTTTTATAAATTTTGATAAATTTCTATAAAATATTGCGGTTTTTATAGAATTATACGTCAAATGATACCTTTACCATCTCGGAGAAGGAGGTGGTGCCGTCCAGTACATAGTCCGTGGCACTCATACGCAGGGTATGCATTCCTTCTTTTAATGCTTCTTCTTTTAAGATATCGGCACCCTCCCGCTTGCTGATAATGGTTTTCAGTTTCGGAGTGATCTGCATGATCTCATAGACACCGATACGGCCTTTGAAGCCGGTATTGTCGCATTTGCTGCAGCCGCAGGGCTCGTAGATGGTTACGTTTTCCTCTTCCTTCAGCCCCATGAATTCTTTTTCATCCTTGGTGGCCTGCTTCGGCTTCTTACAGACGGGGCAGAGTCTGCGGACCAGCCGCTGTGCGATAACGCCGATGACGGAATCTGCGATCAGGTAGGATTCGATCCCCATATCCTCCAGACGGGTGATGGTGCTGGCGGAGGAGTTGGTATGCAGGGTACTTACCACCAGGTGTCCGGTGATGGATGCCTGTACGGCAATGCTGGCGGTCTCCTGGTCTCGGATCTCACCGATCATGATGATATCCGGGTCCTGTCGCAGGATGGAACGCAGTGCAGATGCGAAGGTCAGGTCTGCCTTGGTGTTGACCTGTACCTGGTTGATACCGTCAATATTGGCCTCGACAGGATCCTCGACGGTGATGATGTTCACGTCTTCTTTATTCAGTTCGTTCAGTGCGGTATACAGGGTGGTGGACTTACCACTTCCGGTAGGTCCGGTTACCAGGATGATACCGTGAGGATTTTTCAGAATGTAGTCAAACTGTTTTAATTCGTAGGGTTTGAAGCCTAACTGGCTCTTGTCGCGGTTCAGTGCACTCTTCGCTGCAAGACGCATTACGACTTTTTCCCCGTATACGGTAGGCAGGATGGATACACGGATATCGTATTCCACACGGTCTACCACCTGGGTGATACGGCCGTCCTGCGGCTTTCTCTTCTCGGAGATATCCATGCCCCCGATAATCTTAATACGGGCGATGATGGCAGACAATACATTGACACCGTATCTTGCTCTCTCATACAATGCACCGTCGATACGGTAACGGACACGGATGATATTTTCCATGGGTTCGATATGGATATCGGATGCACGCTGGCGGACTGCTTTTTCGATCATGTCCTTGACCAGCATTACGATAGGGGAGCTGTTGATGTTCTCCTCCGTGGCGATGTCTTCCACCACATCCAGCTTTTTCTCTTTGGCATAGGCTGCCAGTGCCTCGGTTACTTCCTCCTGACCGAAATATTTATCGATGGCCAGCATGATGCTGCGGGTGGTGGCTACTACGGGCTCTACCTGGAAGTTGGTGATGATGTTGATGTCATCGATGGCGTTATAATCCAGAGGATCCGCCATGGCGACCATGAGAACGTTGAAGTTATTTTCTTTGTAGGCGAAGGGGAAGATCTTGTTCTTCTTCAGGACATTGACCGGTACCAGATTCAGTACTTCCTTGTCCACATTGACGCTCTGGAGATCGATCATATCCAGATCCAGCTGGCGGCTCAGTGCCTTCGCCAGATCATCCTCCGATACGATGCCTTCATCTACCAGGAATTCTCCCAGCTTCTTGCCCTGACGATTGGGGTTGTCCAGTGCCTGCTGCAGCTGCTCTGCCGTGATCACCCCACTGTTTACCAATAATTCACCTAAACGGACTTTTTTTCTGCCTGTTTCCATAAACTCTCTCACCCATTGCTTTTGTCGATAATTGGAAATATGTGTGAAATTGTAGTATTTTTTGGCTACAACTCACAAATATTTTGTCTCAATACGGAAATATTATAGCATATTTTAGATTTATGTAAATTGTTTTTAGTACTTTTGTTCCAATTTCTGAGAAAAACATTTTTGTTACTTTCTTTCCTGTTACACAGTACAATTATTTCATTTTATTTTGAAAGTTTCTAAATACGCCAATTCTTCGGCGAATTTTCCCAACATTTATTGACTTCACGTATTATACGTGTTACCTTAAGAAAGGAGAGATAATCCATGCGTTTTCGCGAATTAGAGCGAATCATCCTTGACGATGGCTGGGTTTTGTCTGATATCAGAGGCGATATTCCTTTGCGAGTTGTTAATTCTATTTTTAAACAGGCTGGACTAAAATAATATGGAACAGCCTTTGAAAGGAGTGATCTTATGAATTATATATATCCGGCTATTTTTTACCCGGAAGCGAATGGGAAATACTCTGTCATTTTTCCCGATCTTAATGATCTCGCCACCTATGGTGACAGTCTTGCAGATGCCTTTGCCATGGCACAGGAAGCATGTGCACAATATCTGTTTACTTCTCTGAGAGACGGCGATGCTCTTCCCGCCCCTACTGCAATTAATGCAGTGAAATCAGATGATCCCACTGCATTAATAAATCTAATCTGTGTGAATTTGGATAATTATGCCCGTGCTTATGATGACAGGGCTGTTAAGAAGACACTGACTATTCCGGCGTGGTTAAACACTGCCTGTGATAATTGCGGTATCAATTATTCCAAAGTTCTAAAGGACGCTCTCATTGCCAAACTGCAACAAGTGCAAATGTGACCGTATCACAAAGTCACCGCGTATTCACTGTCATACATTTTCTTCAGATTTTCTACGCTGTTATATTTCTCACCAATGCAGAATTCCTTGGACCAGGTCATATAGTAGGCCCAGGGGATTCTGCTTTTTTGCAGAAGTTCTATGTCCGGGAGGTAACCGATCTCTGCCAGTGCTGTAATCTTGTTCCGGGAGGTTGCAGTCACCAGCTTTTTGTAGGTCTCCGCATAGTCCGTAGGCAGGTATTCCGGGAGGTAGACATCCATGGACACCACATCCACGTAAGAATCCCCGGGATAGGCTTCCGGTACGTCGCTGTTCCATACCCATAGGAGGTTATGCAGGTCTTTCTCACCTGTGTAGTAATCGAACATCAGGTGATACAGGTTTCTCGCCACTTCCGGGCCCTGCGCTCCCCACCAGAACCAGGTACCGTAGGATTCATGGAACGGGCGCCAGAGAATGGGAATCCGCTCTTCCTGAAAGCGCCGCAGGATCTCCGCAATCACATCCATGTCATGATAGAATGCCGCTCTCTCTGGGGTTCCCTCTTTCAATACTTCCCTTGCATCAAAATCCGTGTGTTCGGTATAGAAGCTCTTGTCTCTGCCGCCTAAGGGCGAGAACCAGTGGAAGGTGAAGGTCCGAATGCCACCGTTACCATTTTTGCGTTGTTCTATCGCCCACTGCAGTGCCATCTCTGCGGTGCCTTTATTTTCTTCTATTTCCGTCAGACATTCCGGGGAAGCGTCTGCATAATTGATATTCGGAGAATACCCCAGTAGTTCAAAGCCACGCAGCTTTGGCTCTTTTCCGGTGGTCTGCCGGATATAAGCAATCTCCTCACAGGGGATGGTCTGGGTGTGCTGACCGGTGATGATCTGCTTTCCCGCTACAGCATGAAGATAATTCCATAATTCTACTGTTTCTTTTGTTGCCTTCGGATCTGCTGTTGTCATCTTTTCTTCCTTTTCCATTTTCATCTTCATACCCCGCCCGCAAAAGCAAGAGGGTACAGAGACTTTTATTTTGTCTCTGTACCCTCAGTTTATGACATTCTGTTACTTATCGCAAGTATTATTCCGGCTTTACCTCATGGTAATCGGCATTTGCTGTAGAACCAGTCTCTTCAGACTTTGTTTCTTTTGCAAAGCCCTTAGCCAGCATCTCATTGATGTCCAGTCCGGTAGACTCCTTGATACCATCGGTAACCTGGGTTACAGTGGTCATGATGTCCCCTGCCAGCTTGCTGGAATCGCCACCGAACATCTTGATGGAATCTACGTTCATGTAGCCCTTAGCCACAGCCTCGGCGATCTTGGGCAGCTGCTCGAAGTATACCTTCAGAGTATCTAACTCCATCTGCTGTCTTGCAGCATCGCCGTACTGCTTCATAGCTTCCGCTTTCTTCAGGATACCGGCTGCCTCTGCCTCTGCTTTTGCCTGAATGGCTTCTGCTTCCGCCTTACCTTTGGCTGCTACGGCTGCTGCCTCTGCCAGGCCTGCTGCCTTGACTGCCTCTGCCGCCTGCTCCTTAGCGAATCTTTCTGCCTCGGATTTTGCCTTTTCTGCCTCTGCCTGTCTCTGGATCTCGAAGAGTTCGGCCTCCGCTCTCTTCTGTCTCTCATACTGCTCGGCATCTGCCTTCTGCTGTGCTGCGTATTTGTTTGCTTCTGCGGTCTTCTTGACCTCAGCTTCCAGAGCTTTCTCCTTGATGGATACTTCTCTTTCCTTTAACTCCAGTTCCTTCTCCTGACGGGCCAGATTTGCATTTGCTGTGGTGATTTCCACGGTCTTACGCTGTTCCTCTTCCTGGATCTTGTATGCTGCGTCAGCTTCTGCCTTCTTGATATCGGACTCTTTCTTCAGTTCTGCTTTCTTGATGGCCAGTTCGGTCTGCTTCTGGGCAATCTCGGTCTCTGCGATGACCTGTGCATCGTTGGCATCCTTCTGGGCCTGTGCCCTGGCGATGGCCACATCTCTGTCTGCCTGTGCCTTTGCTACGGAAGCGTCCTTCTGGATCTGGGACATGTTATCCTGTCCCAAAGCAGTGATCAGGTTGTTCTCATCCTCGATCTTCTGGATGTTACAGGACTCGATCCAGATACCCAGGGCATTCATATCCTTCTGCGCCTTTGCCTGTACCTCATCACCGAAAGTCTTACGGTCATTACACAGTTCCTTCAGGCACTGGGTACCGATGATCTCACGCATGTTACCCTGTAAGGAATCGGTCAGTGCATCGCGGATCTGATCTTCGTTCATGTTCAGGAAGTTCTTCATGGCTGCGTTAGCCATCTCGGTGGTGATTCTCTTGTTCGCATCCGCACCTGCCACGACTTCACCTTTCGCATTTACGGTGACATCTCTCTGGGTCAGGACTCTGACCTTTGCCACGGCGTCGATATCCACACCGATGAAATCCTTGGTAGGTATATAACCGTTGGTCTTGATGTCGATACTGATCTGCTTCAGGATCAGCTCATCCTTCTTCTCCAGAAAAGGAATCTTGATGCCGGCACGACCGATCAGAACCTTGGGCTCTCTCTTAATACCGGAAATGATGTAAGCTTTGTTCGGTGACGCCTTCACATAACCGGATGCCAGGATGGCCAGGATGGCAATGGCCAATACAATAATTGCGATAATACCAATGTTAATTTCCATATGTACTCCCTCATTCTTTCTGCTTTTGTAATATATGAAAAGCTGCTTGTATGGTATGTATTTTACCATACAGGCAGCCTTTTATATAGATAAATTTTCATTCTTTTATGAAAAATAACTGTGCAAAAAGTGCACGATACATCATCTTATTTCTCTGAAAAATCTATAAACGGTAAATTATAGGCATTATACGGCGATGCTGCCGTAATCTGTGAAATAATGGGTCTCAAATATCCCAGCAACAATGACGGGGCATTTTGATTCAATAATTTTTCTATCATTCCCATATTCAGACTATCCGGCCATCTGAATTCCGCCATTTCTGTTGCACACACATAGAACGGATCTGATGCCCCCTTTTTCCCAATTTCCAAAGTAAGGCTGACTTTTGCGCTGTTATCAACCTTGCTTCTGTCAATCTGGATTCCCATGTTCACCGCCATCTTTACTTCTTTATCCCGTCCGTTTTCAAAATCTTCATTAATGCAAAATTCCATTTTTGTCAGCGAGGGATTACTAAACTGAAATGCACTTTCCATGTTTCCTCCTATGCTGCCACCAAGATCATTCCATCACTTGTTGTGTTTTCATATACCGATGTTTTCTGTGTATCCACCACCATTTGCGCCCGATTTTCATTACTACTGTTTGAGTAGAAAAATTCTTCTTTTTGAATATTGACCGTCCATGTAACCTCTATATTACCCAGACTGCATTGCGGCTTTTCTTCTAAAAAGCTTAAGTCCAGATCCTTAATTTCCGCATCATACCCATTATCTCTTTCCGTGATTGTAATATTGTTATCAATCCGTTCCAGAACGCTCCTGTTATATAGTAATTCCTCTTCCGTTGGGCGATAAAGCATATACGCAAGTCGAATAGCATCGTTGCCATGGAGTACAATGTCTCCAACTCTTTCCTCATTCATATATTTTCCCTCCTATTCATATATACTGTCTATGTATTCCGTAAATTCATCTTTTTTCTGCATGCAATCTAAAAACATTGAAACAGTAACACCATCCTGCCCCGGTGTATTATATACCATTTTGCGAAAGCCGAGTTTTTCATACCACATAACCAGATTTTCTCTGGCATCTATCGTAATTACCCTGACCGGCCAGTTGGCAGCCAATAATTCCACATTTTTTATTATTGCCTGAATCGTAGCCGTACCAATCCTGTTATGTTGATATTTTTCGTCTATTGCTATATAACGAATATGAACAGCCGATACTTTCCGGTCCTTAATTTCCGGATCATAGTCTGCTATCTCCGGAGGAAAATCGTCTAATTCTATCTCCCGAAACATTATCATATAATATCCAAGAACAATCCCCCTGCCACTAATGCTATAACCATATGCCTGCTGTACTATGGTAGGATAATATGAATTTTTCACATATTCATCTATGGATGGAACACCACATGTAAAAGAAGTATTTTCCACTTCTCTTGTGACCTTCCGATATTGTAAGTTTCCCATTTTTGCCCCTTTTAATCGTGCCAGTACACAATCTGACTTTCACTAGTAAAAAATGCCCCAGGAATTTGTTCTACTCATCTTCTGAGAAACTTACATCCTAGAGCATTATTTGACATGACTTTTCTATATCTGTTATATTACATTTCTTTTTTACTACTGTCAACAAAATTTAACCCAGATTTTTCAGATACTCCATAAAGTTCTGCTTGTTTTCCAGTGCTGTGGTAGTAGGTCTGCCGAGGTCTTCTCTGGCGCCAATGCCGCATTTCACTTCGATAAAGGTCAGGGCATCTCTCTCTTTTGCAGCGGTCAGTTCCCGGTCCAGTTCCTCGTAGGTGGCAACGGATACGGCATGAGGGTAGCCACAGGCTTTTGCAATGGAGACTAGATCGATATTTGCTGCCACGGTGGGCATGCCGCCTACGGTCTCATGGGCACCGTTATTGATGACGATGTGTACCATATTTTCAGGTGCCGTACTGCCCAGTACTGCCATGGAACCCATGTGCATCAGCACTGCGCCGTCACCGTCCACGCACCATACCTTCGTCCCGGGCTTCTGTACTGCCACACCCAGGGCGATACTGCTGCTGTGTCCCATGGAACCTACGGTCAGGAAATCATACTTATGGCTCTGTCCGTTGTGTTCTCTGATCTCGAACAGTTCTCTGCTGGCTTTGCCCGTGGTGCTGACAATGGGATCCTCGCCGGAAGCCTGCACGATGTGGCGGATGATCTCTTCCCGGATCATGGGATTGTCGTTGCGATACTCCACCTTTTCCTCATAACTGAGGGCACCCTTCCGGATCACGAACGCTACATCCTCACCACGATCCAGCTCCTTGCGGAACTCCTGCATGGCAGCACTTACTTCCTCTTCCGTTGTGTCTTTTCCGATGACAAAATAGCGGATTCCCATATCCTCCAGCAATTTCAGGGTCACTTCACCCTGGTAGATATGCTGGGGTTCGTCGTGGATCCCCGGCTCACCGCGCCAGCCGATGACGAAGATCATGGGGATGGCATAGACTTTATCGTTCAGCAGGGATGCCACGGGGTTGATGATATTGCCTTCTCCGCTGTTCTGCATGTATACTACCGGGACTTTTCCGGTAGCCAGATGATAGCCGGCGGCCAGTGCCGTGCAGTTTCCCTCGTTGGCTGCGATCACGTGATGCTTCGGATCGATCCCATAGGTGTGCATCAGGTAATTGCAGAGGGCTTTCAGCTGGGAATCCGGTACCCCGGTATAAAAGTCCGCATTTAAAATTTTCGCAAAGTTTTCTGCTTTCATGTAAGTATTCCTTTCCTGCCCCTGTCAGTTAAATTTCGTCTATTAAAGTTATAATATCTTTGATCGGCATCAGTCTGCTGTCCACTTCCTGTGCCCTGTGATACCGCAGGATGTCCTCGGCGGTCTGCTGCATGGCGGGGAAGGCACTTCTGGTCAGCTGGTTCGCATAGATCACGATATTGACGCCGTGGGCGGCCAGTTCGTTTTCCGTAATGCTGTTAAAGGAAGACGGCACCACCACGATAGGTGTCTTCGGATCCTCTGCCCGGAATTTATCACAGAATTCCAGAATCTCATCCGGGGATTTCTTACGGCTGTGGATCATGATGCCATCCGCTCCCGCTGCCACGAAAGCTCTGGCACGGTTCAGTGCATCTTCCATGCCTCGCTCCAGGATCAGGCTTTCGATTCTGGCAATGATCATGAAATCATCCGTCAGCTGTGCCTTTTTGCCGGCTGCGATCTTGGCACTGAAGTTCTCGATGCTGTCCTGAGTCTGCACCACATCGTTTCCGAAGAGGGAATTTTTCTTAAGTCCGGTCTTGTCCTCAATAATGATGGCGGAAACACCCATTTTTTCCAGTGTTCTCACTGTGTATACGAAATGCTCCGTCAGTCCGCCGGTATCTCCGTCAAAAATAATGGGCTTCGTGGTCACTTCCGTCACGTCATCAATGGTACGGAAACGGGAAGTCATGTCCACCAGCTCGATATCCGGCTTGCCCTTCGCCGTGGAATCGCACAGAGAGCTGATCCACATGGCGTCGAACTGGTCCAGCTCACCATCATGCTCCACGATGGTCTTCTCTGCGATCAGTCCGGTCAGGCCGCTGTGAACCTCCAGTGCTTTGACAATGGGACGGATCTCAATGAGCTGGCGCAGGCGCTTTCTGCGGTATTCCGGCATGGCCAGCTTTTCCTTGATCCTCGTATCAATTCTTTTTACTTCTTCATTATATGTATAAGGGACATCTATGATCTCACCGCCGTATGTCTTCAGCAGTCCTTCCACGTTGTCACGGATAGCCTTCAAAGCACCCTCCTGCCAGTTATCCCCATGGATCACGTAGTCGGGGCGCAATTCTTCAATGACCTTATCATACATTACATCATCCTGCACGACCACATTGCTGACTTCCGGGATATCTTTTACTAACTGCATACGCTCCTCGAAGCTGATGGTGGGAAAACGGTTAAAACGGATCATTGCCGCATCACTTAAGACGCCGATGGTCAGCTCGCCGTATTTTCCGGCTTCTCTGATGATATTGCGGTGCCCCTCATGAATGACATCTGTACAGAAACAGGTATATACACGCTTCATTTGATCCTATGCCTCCTTATATTTTGCCGGAATCTGAATTTTATTGACTTCCAGTGCTTCTCTGAACACTTTGAAAAAGGCTTCGATATCCGGTCTGTCAATCGCACCCAGTGCACACAGGCGGAAGGTATTGGTAGTAGAGATTTTGCCGGGGTAAATGGTAAATCCCCGCTCATAGCAATAATCATGTACTTTTTCAAAATTCCAGTTTGGATCATCGGGATACTTCACAGACACAACCAGTCCCGACTGCCATTCTCTGCGGATCACATCGTGGAATCCCAGTGCATCCAGTCCTTCATGAATGGCCTCAAAGACTCTCGTATGTCTCGCCCACTTGGCTTCCTCGCCCTCCGCCCAGTATTCCTTCAATGCCTGGATCGTAGCGTAGATGGTCTGTACCGGCGGGGTAAAATGCATTTCTCCGGTCCTCTGGAAGAAATCATACTGTTGATACAGGTTGCAGTAATAGGAACGTTTCGGATATTCCTTCGAAGCCTCCAGAATTGCCCGGCTGCCTACCACAAAGGATAGTCCCGTCATGGCCATGAGACCCTTCTGTGCGGATGCCATGCAGAAGTCGATGTTATCCTGCTCGATGTTAATGGGACGCATAGCGTAGGTGGATGTGGTATCCACGGTAAAGGTAGCATGATATTTATGAGCAAGGGCTCCGATCTCGCGGATGGGATTCAGGATTCCGGTACCGGTCTCATTATGAGTGGTATGTACCAGGGCAATGTCAGGGTTCTCCCTCAGGGTCTGCTCCACTTTTTCTAAGTCGGGCAGTTCATCCACCGGGAATTTCAGATCAATATAGGGAAGTCCGTAATACTGGCATACTTCCACAGCTCTGGTGCTGTAGGCTCCGTTATCCACCACCAGTACTTTGCCGCCCTCCGGCAGCAGAGAACTGATGCAGGCATCAATATTGATGGTGCCGGATCCACAGAACAGGACACTGGTATACTTTTCCAAATCCCCATGCACGATTTTCACCAGGTCTTCTCTGAGTCCCTTCATCAGTCCGCCGAATTCTTTTTCTCTGGGACAGATGTCCGGCACGACCTGTGCATATTTTACGGTATCTGTGGTGGTAGACGGTCCGGGATTCAATAAAATATTTCTTTTGACGGGTTTTTGTATCAACTGCTCCATTATGGGATTCCTCCTTTTTTTGTTCGCGTTCTTTTTCCAATCGTTCATTTATGTATGATATTTTTTAATTCTTTGAACGGTTTTCATAGGTTTTCGGCTAAAATAAGTACACAAAATGTCTGCGTTCCATTCGCAGACACTTTGTGTTAAATATGAACATATAATAATACCATTCGCACAAAATAGCAATACTTATTTTTCTTTAAACATCATACGTCTTGTCGATGGCTTTCAGCTCCCGGAAAGTATCGATCTCGATAATGTCATTTTCCCGGCATTCACGTACTTCTACCTTATAATGCTTCTGGCAGAATACCAGGGGTACCTGTTCCCAGTAACGCTCCTTGCCGCCGGGCTGTTCGTAGGTCATCTTGATATCATCTGACAGCTTATGTCCGTCTTCTTCGTTCCAGTAAGAGATTCCCACCATCTGCCAGCAATCCAGGCCGCCGACTTTCTCTTCTACAATGACTCCGTCTTTTACCGTGAAGCACCAGTCATCGGTTCTGTCCTTTTTTATTGCCAGAAAATCGGAGGTATAATGATATTTTTTAATGATCTGCGGATTGGAGATCAGCAGATCCGCCTCAAATACATAGGCATTGGAAAGCATATATCTTGCCACCATGGCGGAGGAAATATTGTTAGCTTCATTGTAAACCGGATTTTCCAGGAATCTGATCATGGGATATTTGTACAGCAGCTGATCAAACTGCTCTGCCAGATACCCCCGGACAATATAGATTTCATTAATCCCGGCATCCAGACAGGCATCGATCAGTCCGTCAATAATACGCTGTCCATGCACACGTACCAGTGGTTTCGGGGTGTTAAAGGTAATGGGCACCAAGCGGCTTCCGAATCCGGCTGCAATAAAGATGGCGCGCTTTGCACGGTAAGGCTCCAGTGCGGAGATTCCGGCACCTGTGATCTCTCCCTCTGTCACATACTGTAATTCGGTCAGTTCCTGCATGACACGGTTGACCGTTCCCAGAGAGTGTCCGCTCTTTTCTCCCAGCTGTCTCTGGGATAAAGTACCTTTTTCCTCTGCCAGTATCGATAAAATATCAAATTGTTTTCTTGTCAGTGTCTGATTCATCTTCTGCTTCCTTTCTTTTTCCATTCTCCATGACCATCGTCCTGTTTCTATCGAAATTATCGAATTTCCGTTAAGTCATATGGTGTTGTCTGGTATACATAATAATTGAGCCAGTTGCTGTAAAGGTTGTTACAATGAGATCTCCACTGTAACAGAGGTCTCTGCTCCGGGTCATCGTCCGGGTAATAATTATAGGGGATCTGAATGGGCAGTCCTTTGTCCAGATCTCTATGATATTCGTTGTTCAGTGTATAACGGTCATATTCGGGATGGCCCGCTACAAAAATCTTTTTGCCCTCTTCCGCCATTGCCAGGAATACGCCGGCCTTCTCCGATTCTGCCAGGATCGTCAGATCCTTACAGGCATGAATGGCCTCCGATGGGGTCTCGGTATGACGGCTGTGCGGAGCCATGAAAATATCATCAAATCCCCGGACCAACGGAACTTTCCGGTTGGATACCTTATGTGCATAGACGCCGAACAGCTTCTGGGACAATTGTCTCTTGTTGATTCCGTAATAATGATAGAATCCGGCCTGTGCAGCCCAGCAGATATGTAAGGTGGAGGTCACATGGGTCTCCGCCCAGTCCAGGATCTGACAGGTCTCCTCCCAGTAATCCACTTCCTCGAAGGTAATATCCTCCACCGGTGCTCCGGTAACGATCAGTCCATCGAATTTACGATCCCTGATTTCATCAAAGGTAGTGTAAAATTTGTTCAGATGGCTGGCCGGAGTATTCAGTGACACATGGGTCTTGGTGTTCATGAAAGTGACATCCACCTGCAGCGGTGTATTGGACAACGCCCGCAGCAACTGCAGCTCCGTATCCTGCTTTACCGGCATATTGTTCAGGATCAGTACCTGCAGGGGACGCATGTCCTGATGTACCGCACGAAATTCGTCCATGACGAATATATTTTCATTTTCCAGTATCTCTTTGGCAGGCAGATCATTTTGTGTTTTGATAGGCATTTTATTTTCCTCCGGGTCTTTCTTGCTTATTCCTCGTAAGGAATATTATAGGTTCTCAGAAATTCCTCTTCTGTCAGAATGGGAACCTGTAATTCTTTTGCTTTTTTATTTTTCGATGATGTAGAGGTAATATCATTGTTGATCAGGCAGGTGGTCTTGCCGGTGACACTTCCGGTCACCTTGCCGCCTTTTTCCTCAATGACCTCTTTCAGATCATTCCGGCTGGCATAATGGTTCAGGCTTCCCGTCACCACGAAGGACATTCCTGCCAGTGTCTGTGCACTCTCATCGATCTGTGGTGTCTCTATCGTCAGGATTTCCTTCAGATGAGCTATTTTCTCCAGATTTTCCGCATCCCGCATATAATCCGTAAATGTAGATGCCAGCACCTCTCCCACACCGGGAATGGCACTCAGTGTTTCTTCGTCCGCTGCCTGCATTCGTTCCAGATCGTAATCAAAATACCGGCACAGCACCTTGGCATTGGCCACGCCGATTCCTGCGATCCCCAGTCCATAGATCAACCGGGGCAGCGTGGTATGTCTTGCAGTCTCGATACTGTCCATCATATTCTGATAGGATTTTTCTCCGAATCCTTCCATTCCGGTAATGACCTCCTTGTAACGGTCCAGCCGGAACAGATCCGCATATTCATGGATAAAGCCCTGATCGATCAGCTTCTCCAATGTTGCCTCGGAGAGTCCGTCAATATTCAGCGCATCTCTGCTGACGAACAGAGTGTAGGATTTGATCTCCTTGGCCGGGCATTTCTCATTGGTGCAGTACAGAGACTGTACCTCATTCATCTGTCGGATCTCCGTGGGCTGTCCGCACACCGGACACACCTTTGGAATCTCCACATTATCACTGCCTGTCAGATTCTCAGCGATCTGGGGAATGATCATGTTGGCCTTATAGACCGTGATATGGTCTCCGATTCCCAGTCTGAGGGATCTCATGATACTGATATTATGCACGGAAGCGCGGCTCACCGTTGTGCCTTCCAGTTCCACCGGCTCAAAAATAGCTACCGGATTGATCAGACCGGTACGGCTGGCGCTCCACTCGACCTCTTTTAATGTAGTCTCCCGCAGTTCATCCGCCCATTTGAAAGCAATGGAATCTCTGGGGAACTTCGCGGTTCTGCCCAGGGACTGTCCGTAGCTGATACTTTCATAAGTAAGTACCAGACCGTCGGAAGGAATATCGTAGTGCTCGATCTTGTGTTCAAAATCTTCAATGGCAGATAAAATGTTCTCTTCCGTTACTGCCACATGTTCCACCACTGCAAAGCCCTGCTCCTGCAAAAAAGCAAACTGGGCTTCCTTGGAATCATGAAAATCTACACCATTCGCCTTTACCAGCGTAAAAGCAAAAAAGCGGACATTCCGTCTGGCCGTGATCTCATTGTTGAGCTGCCTCACAGAGCCGCTGCACAGATTTCGGGGATTCTTGTATTTTGCCTCTGCATCTGCGATCTCCCCGTTGATCTTCTCAAAATCACTGTAGGTGATCACCGCTTCTCCCCGCAGGATCAGTTCTCCGGTATAGGAAATATTCAGCGGAAGATTCTTAAAAGTACGGGCGTTATTTGTAATGACCTCACCGATCTCGCCGTTGCCACGGGTAACCGCTTTTGCAAGTTTTCCTTCACGATACGTCAATACAATGGTCAGCCCGTCCAGTTTCCAGCTAAGAATTGCAGGATTGCCTTGCAGCCAGTCCCGCAGTTCTTCCCGGCTTTTCGTCTTGCCCAGAGACAGCATAGGACTCTCATGGCGCTCCTTGGGAAGCTCATCCACCGCTTCGTAGCCTACGTTTACCGTAGGACTGTTGGCCAGGGTAACGCCTGTCTCTTTTTCCAGTTCCACCAGTTCATCATAGAGCTTGTCGTATTCGTAGTTGCTCATGATCTCCTGATCCTTGGCGTAATAGCTTTCGGAAGCTGCATTCAGTTGTTCTACCAGATCTTTGATCCGGTCTATTTTGGAAGACTGCATCTTGTATTCCTGCCTTTATATATTTAATTGCGATTTAACATTCCGGTGTCTCTTTGAAGCTGTTCCAGCTCTTCTCCGGTGATCTCGCGCCACTTTCCCGGCTTCAGATCCCCCAGCAGAATGTTCATGATCCGGATTCTTTTCAGCGCTTTTACCCGGTATCCACAGGCTTCACACATCCGCCGGATCTGTCTGTTGACTCCTTGAGTCAAAACGATACGGAAGGTAAATTTTCCGATCTGTTCAATCTCACATTCTCTGGTAGTGATGTCCAGATCTTTCAGATAAATACCTTTCGCCATTTTCTCCAAAAAATCGGGTGTTATTTCCCTATCTGTCTTTACGATATATTCTTTTTCATGACGGTTGGCGCCCCGCATCATGGCATTGATCAGATCTCCATCATTGGTGAGCAGGATCAGGCCTTCAGAATCTTTGTCCAGACGTCCCGCATAGGTCAGCCGTTCCGGATAGCGGATCATATCCATGATCTTTTTCTCTGCATGAGGATCTCTCTCCGTGCAGGTCACTCCCACCGGCTTGTAAAATGCCAGTACCTTCTGTGTCTGTTTTCCCTGCAGAATCTTCTTACCCACCTGCACGGTGTCCGTTTCTTCCACCTGTTGTCCCATTCCGGCCACCTGACCGTTGACCAGTACTTTTCCCTGTTCGATCAGCTTATCCGCATCTCTTCGGGAACATACACCGCACTGTGCCAGATATTTATTCAGACGCATTCTATTCCTCATTCCTTTCCGAAGCCCTTAACTTCCGGGCTACAGACACACGGCCGCAAGTATATGTTTTCACGCTTCCACACCGTCTGCTGCTTCGAAGTCACTGAGACTTTTGACTTTGGGAATACCGTTTCCGTTTGCCACACCCAGCTTTGCGGTCTCATCTGCCAGCTCGTTGTATTTTACCTTCGAATGAGCCGGTACTTTGGTAAAGCGGATCTGAATCTTCTGTCCCCAGCCCAGCATGGTCTGTGCATATTTTTTCGTCAGATCATTCTTACTTTTCCAGGCACCGGTGACCCATTTCTCGATTCCTTCATAGTCGTAGCGGATCTCGATGACTGTAAAGCCGCTGTTTAAGGCAAACCGTACCGCATACATGGCTCCCAGCATCTCTCCGGAGACATTCCGCTGTTTCAGAGAGTCCGGATTGTCACCATTACCGTATTCTGTATAGATGCGTCCGTCGGGAAGAATAAAAATACAGCCGAAACCGTATTTTTTCAGTGCATCCTGATAGCTTCCGTCCACATAGGCCAGCAAGGTACCCTCTTCCGGACGATCATTCACATCCGCATCCTCCGGATATCTTCCCAATCCATTCCACTCTGCCATAATTCATCTGTCTCCTTATCGAATAAAGTTGGTCTTCTGCGCCGGTTCTCTCTCCGGGAAATCCACGCCCGCAGCTTTTCCTGCGGCAATGCATTTGAGCAGCCATGCCATATTGTTACCCAGGGTACGCATGGTCTGCATGCCTTCCAGATCCTGTTTTACCTCTTCGGGAGTATTGCCGTGTACCTGATTCCAATACTGGCTGGATACCACCGGCATACAGTTGATGGTAAAATATTTGTTCAACTGGTCAAAGGCTGCGGAAGCCCCACCGCGTCTGCAGCTGACGATGCAGGCACCGGGCTTGCCCTGGAACAGGGCGCTCTTGCCGTAAAATGCTCTGTCCAGGAAGGAAGTGATCATACCGGAAGCAGATGCATAATGCACCGGAGATCCGAAGACAAATCCGTCTGCAGTCTTCGCTTTTTCCACAAATTCATTCACGCCATCCTCCCGGAAACACTTTCCGTTCTTCAGACAGGCATTGCAGCCGATACATCCGGCGATGGGCTGTGTACCCACCTGGATGATCTCCGTCTCAATACCGTTTTTCTCCAGTGCTCCCGCTACTTCCTCCAGAGCTGTGTAGGTACAGCCCTTCGCATGTCCGCTTCCGTTTACCAGTAATACTTTCATTGCATTTACCTCTTTTTCTCTTATTGTTTCTCTTCTCTGTTATTACCACCCGAAATGTGGTATGCTATCTGATAGATTTTGATATCTTTATCAGCATTTTAACAAACCGGAAAGGATCCCTTATGAATCATCGCACCCGTTCTTATCTGCTTTTTGTATTGCTTATCGGCTGTATCTGTTATCTGGTGTCCCATTTCGTGGTACAGCTGTATTTTGTGAACGGTTCTTCCATGGAGCCGACCTACACCTCCGGGCAGCCGGTCCTCCTTCAGAAATTCGGTCTGCCAGACTGTCTGGACTATAACGATGTCGTTGTCATCCGCCACGAGACGCTGGGACGCAATATCGTCAAACGGATCGTGGCCCTGCCGGGAGATACGGTACAGATCACAGAGGGAATCCTCTATGTCAATGGGGTTCCCCAACCGACCCCCGATGGTTTTTCTCTCATGGAGGATGCCGGCAATGCCGCCGCTCCCCTGACGCTTGCACCCGGAGAATATTTTGTCCTGGGTGACAACCGCAACCACAGCATTGACAGCCGCTTTGCGGAAGTCGGGATCATCCCCGCCGCTTCTATCGCAGGAAAAGTTATTACCGGTCGAACACCCTTCCGGTAGGCACCATAGTTGTCAGATCCTGTGCATGGCCTTTCTGGAGATATTCTACCATGTGTTTCTCACTGCCGGGAGCGTATTCCAGAAAACGTCTCTCTCTGGTATCTCCCTCTTTCCAGTCAAACACCGCGTCGCTCTGCGCGCCATCCAGCAGTCGGACATACGCCTCCTGCAGGTCTTCGTAGCTGATGGGTGCTTCTGAAATCTGCATGGTATCGTGCTGTTCATTTCTTCCTTTGATCAGAAGCAGCGCTGCCTGCCGCAGAAAGTCCTCTTCCTTTTCTCCCATGCCGTTATATCCGTGATCCGCCATTACGATCAGAGCGGTGTTGTCATAGGCACCACTGTCTTTCAATGCCTGAATATAATTTGCTGCCAATGTAATGGAAGCTTCCATGCTCTGACGGTAAGATCCCTGTTCCACACCGATAACATTGGCGTCCTTGTCATAGATAAAAGGTGCGTGGGCCCCGTTCAGATGGATGAACTTGAAACGGTTTCCCGTCTCATCCATCACCACACCCTGGGCTGCCAGATCCTCCTTGAAAGCCGTATTATCCGCAGTAAACGCCTTGGAATCCGAACCTTCCGGATGAGATTCCCGTAATTCATTAAAATAGACTTCTTTGATCACGCAGTATCTTTTCAGATCATACGGTGCATACCGGAATCCAACGAGCTTCAGCTCCTGCTTTGCCAGTTCCAGATAAGAAACGGGGGTGACCTTAGTAAAATAGACATTGTCAAAATTGTCCACGATGGAAGCATCCTGTGCACGGATATCATCCTCATAGAGATCGATCTGATAATTTCTGCTCTTCAGTTCCTTCCACAACGGTGCCTCTCTGTAGACTCTGTCCAGATAGTCCTGAAAAGATCCCTCATTCTCATACCATTCACCGGATAAAATAAAAGGAATAGCATTCAATGTGCTGGTGTAAGCTCCCGTGGTATTCTCAAAATAAGTAAAATCTCCAAAGATCTCCCGGTACTCCGGATGTTCCTCTAACAGTGAGGTAAACTCTCTGGAATCTGCCGTATCCAACACAAGGATCACGAAATTGTTGTCCGCAGACATCTCGAATTCTTCTTCCACGCTGACATGCAGATGCAGTTTGGAATGCAGTGCCCCGCTGGTAATCACGGTGCTGCATGCGGTAACCAGAAGCATCAGGGTCATGCATCCGCTGATGAACATTACCACATGGACAAATTTCTGCTTTCGCAGCACGATCATTGCCGCAATTACAACGATCAGCACTACTACCCAAAGAAGCAGTGTATCTTTCCGGAGAATATCGTATTTGCCCCACCAGATTGAAGTTCCGTCCAATGGCGGCAGTCTGTCGATCATAAAATTCCCCTGGATATAGGTGCAGATAAAAAGTGTCAGCCCTCCGGCCAGTGTGATCCGGTACACATACGGATGAATCAGCATGGCAATCAGATACAACACCGCCAGTACGGCGAAGCAGGCTGCAAACATCCCCAGTGCAGTGATCAATAACGTGGAAAAATCAAACCAGAATTCCGCTGTATTCGCACAGTACAGATCGACAGGTGCATATAAAAACAACAAAAAGCTGATAGCCAGGGATATGAAAATCCCCGGCATCAGCTGTCTGCCTGTTATCTTTTTTCTCACAGTATTTTTACTCACACTTATTCTCCCTGTCACATTGTTGCATTTCTTTCTAACGATTATACTCTCTTCCGGTAGCCTTCATGGTATTCCTGTCAAACGCATATCCCGTCTGCACATATTCCTGCATGTGATCCTCATCCAGAAAAGAATATTTTAAGAACCGGCGCTCCCTTACATCGCCTTCCTTCCAGTCGAAGGCGGCCGTGCTCTGCTTTCCGTCCAACAGACGTGTATATGCTTCCTGCAGATCTTCAAAGCTTATGGGTGCCTGTGAGATCTGCATGGTATCATGGGTTTCCCCCATGCCTTTTATCAACAGCAGCGGACACTGACGCATCCAGGCTTCCTCTCCGCTCTCATCTAGGCTTCCGTTGTATCCGTGATCCGCCATAATGATCAGCACCGTATTGTCATAAGCTCCACTTCCGCGCAGCTTCTCCACATAGTTCCCAGCCCCGGAGAGCACCGCCAGCATCGTCTGTTCATAAGTTCCTTCCTCTTCATCAATAATATTCATATTTTCATCATAGATGAAGGGGACATGGGCTCCATTCAAATGAATAAACTGGAATTTTGCCTGTGTATCCTGTTCACTGATCCCTCTTTGGTCCAGTTGACTCTTAAATATATGATCTTGCTGGCTGAAACTGTATTTTTCTTGTGCATTTTCCACTTTGACCAGTTCATCGATAGCCGCCATCTTGAAAATACATTTCTTCTTCAGTTCAAAAGGGGCATATCGGAATCCCACCAGTTTCAACAAAGGTTTTGCAAATCTGACATAGGAACTCAGTTCAAAATCCACCCGGTATACATTGCTGAACATCTGGGCTATCTCGTCATCCAGATAAAGTTCTTCATCATAAAACTCCATCCGGTATCCCCGTTCCTGTAATGTCCGGAACAGTGGAGATTCTCGGTACATCCGGCGCATATAATCTTCAAACGGTTCATCATTCTCGTACCATTCCCCTGACAAAATATAGGGTACGGCTCTCTCGGTACAGGAATACGCCCCTACGGTATTTTCAAAATAAGTAAAATCCTGAAACTCAGCTGCATATTCCGGATGTGTCTCCAGCAATTCTGCAAAAGTTCTGGAGTCCACGGTATCCAATACCAGAATTATAAAATTCTGTTCATCAGACATTACGAATTCGTTATCTCCGCCAAGCTGATAACGCGCTCTCTCCTGCAATGCCCCGCTGGTAAATACTACGCTGACTGCCGTGATCAACAGCATCAGGGTAAGTCCACCGCTCAGATACATTACGGTTCTGGAAAACAGATCTTTTTTCAGAAAAACGTACATAAGAACGACGATCAGCAAAGCAACACTCCAGAGGATCAGATCTTCTGTCCGCAGTATCGTATAATTCTCCCATTTGATGGTCGTTCCATCCAGCGGAGGCAGCTTGTCGATCATAAAATTGCCCTGGATATAGGTACAGATAAAAAGTGTCAGCCCTCCAGCCAGTGCGATCCGGTACACATACGGATGAATCAGCATGGCAATCAGATATAACACCATCAGTACAGCAAAACAGGCAGCGAACATCCCCAGTGCAGTGATCAATAACGTGGAAAAATCAAACCAGAATTCCGAAACATTCGCGCAGTACAGATCGACAGGTGCATATAAAAACAACAAAAAGCTGATAGCCAGGGATATGAAAATCCCCGGCATCAGCTGTCTGCCTGTTATCTTTTTTCTCACAGTATTTTTACTCACACTTATTCTCCCTGTCACATTGTTGCATTTCTTTCTAACGATTATACTCTCTTCCGGTAGGAATCATGGTATCCATATCAGAAGCATACCCCGTCTGTATATACTCCTGCATATGATCGTCATCCAGGAAAGAATACCGTAAGAACCGGCGTTCTCTTGCATCGCCTTCCTTCCAGTCAAAGACCTCATCACTCCGCCTGCCGTCCAGCAGACGCACATATGCCTCCTGGAGATCCTCAAAGCTTATGGGTGCCTGTGAGATCTGCATGGTATCATGATGCTCATTTCTTCCCTTGATCAGAAGTAATGCACACTGACGCATCCAGGTAGCCTCTCCGCTTTGTCCCAGGCTTCCGTTATAGCCATGATCCGACATCACAATGAGGACTGTATTGTCGTAGGCTTCACTGTTGCGCAGATGTTCGACATAATCCATTGCACCGACCATCGTGGCCTGTGCGCTCTGTTCATAGGTGCCGTCCAGTTCATTGATGATATTCATGTCCTTATCATAGATATAAGGAACATGTGCTCCGTTCAGATGAATAAATTTGAATTTTTTGGAGGAATCTTCCACGGTAATTCCCTGCAGATCCAGCTGACTCTTAAATACATGATCCGATTCACTGCAGCTGGTTTCCTCAGGTGTATTCTCTACCTGGAGCAGTTCTGCGAATGCAGCCTTTTTAAATGTACACATTTTCTTCAGTTCAAAAGGCGCATACCGGAAACCGATCAGCTTCAACAGTGGTTTCGCAAATTTCGTATAAGAACTCAGTTCGAAATCCACTACGTGAATGTTGCTGAACATATGCATCAGTTCGGTATCCATATACAATTCAGAATCACAGAGTTCCATATTGTAGCCACGTTCCTGCAATGTCTGAAACAGTGGGGACTCCTGGTACACCCTCTTGCCGTAATCATCAAAGGGTTCATCATTTTCATACCAGTCTCCGGACAGAATATAGGGAACGGATCTCTCTGTGCAGGAGTATGCTCCTACCGTATTTTCAAAATAGGTGAAATCACGAAATACCTCACTGTATTCCGGATGCTCGTCCAACAGCTCCGTGATCGTTCTGGAATCCACCGTATCCAGCAGAAGGATCACGAAATTCTGGTCTTCGGACATCACAAACTGTTCGTCCGCACCATATTGATAATGTACTTTTTCCTGCAGTGCCCCACTGGTAAACACAACACTGACTGCTGTGATCAGCAGCATCAATGTCAGTCCACCGCTTAAATACATTACCGTTTTGGACAAAAGATCTCTTTTCAGGAAAATATACATGAGCACTACAACAACAAAGCCGATGCCCCAGAGAATAAAATCCTCTGTCCTCAGAAATGTATATTCTTCCCATCGAATCGTCGTTCCATCCAGGGGCGGCAGATTCCTGATCAGAAAATTTCCCTGAATATAGGTACAGATCAGCCCTAAGAATCCACCTGCCAGTCCGATACGGTACAGCACCGGATGGATCAGCCACAAGACAATATAGATCAGAAGCAGCACAACGGTGCTGATCAAAAACAGGCCCAGTGATGCCCTGATCAGAATTCCGAAATCAAACCAGAACTCGGATATATTACTGCAATACAAGTCTACCGGTGCATATAAAAACACCAGGAAACTGATGGCAACCGCCACCACGATTCCCGGCAGCAGTTGCTTTTTATCCCGCTTTTTCATGTCAGATTACTTCTCCTGCTTGTCCTCTGCCTGATCCAGCATAATATCATCGGATTCTACTTCTTTGTTTCTGTTCTCGTCGATTCCCAGGCTCTTGTCGATCTTCTTCTTGGCTTTTCTCCAGTAGATTCCGGCTGCAGCGCCTACAGCGATGACTACACCGGCTACTGCCTGAATAGCATAGTTCATAACGGAAGGATCAATATATGCATCTGCTGTTCCGGAAAACAGTACTGCGAATGCTGCTGCAAAAAATGTTACCTGTGCGATCTTGCTTAATTTTTTCATGTTTTTACCTCTTTCTTTTACTCTATTTGTATTTCAATTTTTATTGTTCTTTTGCTTTTTTAATCTGTTCCTGGACTGCCTGTACAATGTACTTTGCACCTACTTCGGCACTGTTGCCCAGATTGTATACATATTCTTCCACGAACTTTTCAATTCTGTCATGGTAAGCATCCTTCTGCTCCAGCAGATTTCTGACCTTGCTTTCGGTCTCCTCTGTCTTTGTAGGATCCAGACGGTCTCCGATGACATCCCTCATCCAGATATTGATCGGTACGGTGTCGATCTTCTGGTATTCCGGATTCATGACCTTCATGGGAGTATCCACGAACAGAACCGGCTTCTTGGTCGTAAAGGCATATTCATAAGCGATACCGGACCAGTCAGTCACCAGCAGATCCGCCTCGAATACCGTGCTGTTGGATGAGAAGTCTGTCTGAATGTCAATATCCGGGTTCTTGGCATAACGCTCTTTCAGGCGATCCATCTTATCCTGCTGCAGACGCACCTGTTGAGGATGAGGGCGTACTACCACTTCATAGCCCTTACCTGCCAGATCATCCAGCATGCCTTCCAGACAGCTGTCCACGATATTGTCCTTCTGCCAGGAAGGAGCGATCAGAATATGCTTTTTCTCATGAGGCGTCTTATCCGCTTTTCTGTAATCTTCGATCATACGATCCAGCAGGCAGTAGCCCCAGTCGATCAGCTTCTTGGGAGGCAGACCGTAAGCTTCCTCTGTCTTGCGGATTTCCTCAGTATGATGCTTACCGACGCAGTATACGGTATCGTAGTGATCCATGGAACCGGTACGCATGGTCATATTCAGACTGTCCATACAGTGAGGAATATAGATATATTCAATATCCTTCCTTATATAGCTGCGCTTAATATGGAAGTTCTCAATATCCGGCATAGTCATGACCACTACGTCTGCATCCATCTTCATCATCAGTGTGATCAGACGTTTTTCTCCGATATAATATGCCCGGATCTTGTCTTCTTTTTCCGCCAGTGCAAAGATCTGATCTTCCGGATCACTGGTGATATAGTGGATAGTCAGATTGGTATGTGCCAGGAGCCATTCGATAATGCCCTGATAATATTTATAGAAGCCACTGCTCTCGGAATAAAATACCAGATGCTTGTTCACTACAGAGAAGAAACGTTTGAAATCTTTCTTCTCTCTCTTGGCATAGGGATTTTTCTCGAAGAGTTTCTTCTTGCCACCAATGGACTGCAATTCCTCCAGTTCCTGTTTGCTGGCCTCCAGTTCCTCATAATCCACATAATCCTTGGGATTGATGGCCCAGTTCAGCAGATACTGCTGTAAAATTGCGAACAGGTTGCTGGCGATCCAGTACAAAGCCACACCTGCCGGAACAAACCAGCCAAGATACAGGGACAGGCCTACCGAAAATGCCATCATACCGTATTTGTTCAGCTTGGACTGCTCTGCCTGAATGACATTGGCTGCATTCTGTGCCACACACAACAGCCATGCGGAAATACCGGCTGCAATGGGGACGATGATATCAATGCCGCCCACTTCGGAAGGTACCCAGCTTAAATTCATGCCGCAGAAGTTCAGGGAAATTCCCTGTACCTGCTGTAATACAGACGCAATGTCCACCCCTGCCAGTCCTGACTGCAATGCTGCGAACTGTTCTGCATAATTGCCACTCTTGATCATCTCCACTACTGCCAGCTGAATAGAGGAGCTCTCCGGATTTGCTCCGGCCAGGCTGACAGCCAGACCGTTGAATGCCGTGATCACATCCTGTGGCAGATGAAGCAGATAATCCAGTGGGTGATAGATAACCTCTACCAGTCCCATCAGCAGAATGATCTGAACTGCCAGCGGGATCAGGGATGCCAGCGGATTGTACTTCTCTCTCTTGAAGATCTTGGACTGTTCGTCCGCGATCCGGTCTGCATCCCCAAAATGTTTTGCCTTGATCCGGTTGATCTCAGGCTGCATCTTTACCATTTTAATGGAATTCTTCTGTACCCAGACGGATACCGGCAGCAGTACGATCTTGCTGATCAATGTGAACAGGATGATCGCCAGGCCATAATTATGCGCCAGATAATAGCAAAAGTACATTACATATCCCAGCGCTTCTGATAGTATTCGCATTTTAATTAACCATGCCTTTCTCAAAATCTGCAAAGTTTGGGCCGCAGGCACAAATTTGCGTGTGAAATTTATTTTCACACTGTTCTCCTTTTAGTCAATAGTATTAATTATAACATAATCGTATGGTTTTTCAACATGGAAAGCAATTTTTCCGTTCAAAAAACAGGCAGAAACCTCTGTTATTGTAACAGCAAATTTCTGCCTGCTTCCCTATTTTTCTGTATTCTTTGTTCTATTTCCGTTTTATTGCGTATTGTCCGTTGCTTCTTCCTCCGGCTTTTTATAGAATGCGAAATCATTCTTGCCGTTCTTCTTCACCTGATACATGGCATCATCCGCACACACGATCAGCTGTTCCAGATTATCCGTATCCTTAGGATAACTTGCAATACCAATGCTGCCGCCGATCTTCCGCTTCGTACCGCAGAGCACCACATCCTTTGTGAATACCTGTCTGCACTGGTACGCTGTCTTCTCCACCAGCATACTCTGGCTGCTGCGCAGGATCAGAATAAATTCATCTCCGGCGAAACGGTATGATGTCAGTATCTGGGACTGCATCTCTTTCAGGCGGTTTGCCACCTGCTGCAGCGCTTCGTCTCCTGCCGTATGTCCGTAAGTGTCGTTGATCTTCTTGAAATTATCAATATCCAGCATCATGACGGTACAGGGAACCTTCGCATCGATCATCTGCTCCAGATCCTTCATGAATTTGCTGCGGTTCGGAAGTCCCGTCAGGAAGTCATGCTGTGCTGCCGCCTCCATAATTGCACGTGCCTGCTCCAGTTCCTGCAGCAGCTTTCGTCTGCGGTAATTATCGAAGCACACCCAGCAGATAATAACATTGAGTGCAGTGATAAGTATAAGTGCCGGTATCAAAGCCTCTCGGTTCCTGACAAAAAAATTCTCCCGATGATTTACAAATTCGGTATCTTTGGGAAACTGTGATGCCTCCAGCCCAAACTTCCGCATGACGTCTTCATCTACACAATAAATGTTGGGACTGTCCTTTACCACATTGATCTCTGCACTGTCGGTACCATTTGCGATATCCATGGCCATCTGTGCTGCGATCTCTCCGGACTTATACATGGATACCACATTACCGCCCAGCAGTCCGTCACCGATTCCGGCCTCCACCATGCGGTAAACCGGTACTTTGGCATAATCCACAATCATACACAGCGCCTGGTCACTGGTATATTGTTTGCCACTGCCGTCCTTAGACATAACGATATAGATCAGTATCGTCTTATCATCCACCTTGCTGATAGCCTGCTGCAGCTGCGCAGTTGTCAGTTCGGAAGAATTGATCTCAGAAAATTCCAGCTCCGGATATTCTGCCTCAGCACTGTAAAAATTCTTCCGTTCTGCATCCGCGGTCACTGAATCATCCAGTATCGCCACTACTTTATCGGCTGTCGGATTCACCTTCAGTGCCATGTCTATGTTCTTCTCTACGGACAGTTTTTCAATAATTCCCGTCACAAGAGGATTCTCTGCCGCTTTCATGGCATATTCTTCATCGTTCACACCTTCGAAGACAACCGGTATCTCCGGGAACAGTTCTTCCCGGTATTCCATGGCAAACTGCAGCGCCGCATCATCTCCCACGATCACCACATCATAGGGATCCGTATTCTCCAGATGGTATTTCAGCATATCATGAAACATATTCAGCCACTCATCTGTCCGAAAACGCTTCGTGTCCATAAATTCATAGTCGATAGTGGTATTCTCGTCCACTCCGGCTTTGATTCCTTCAATCTGTGTCTGGACTGTGTCCCATCCATAAGAATACGAGCTGATAAACAGTACCCGCTTTCCCTGATTCAGATTCTGTGCTTCTGCCGTTACTGACACCGTCCCAATAGTCCCAATGCCTATGAGAACAGCCAGCGCAAACAGCCATGCTTTCCACTTTCTCATATTCCTTCCCCCTAATTCCAACAGGTATGCTACCGGGGTCAAAAGTCTGAACCCAATACCACGATATGAGGAATTACATTACTGGTACTATTGTACCACATTGTCTATTGAAAGCAAAGAGCTTAATTTAATCTTGCGATAATACCTTCTTCTTTTTTCTGTTTCATTTTTCCGATAACGGTAGGGATTGCTCCGAGCGCCACAAACAGATACTGTAGAACCAGATTGCCTATGTAGCTTCCCATATCAATAATTTCTGCGGAAAGTGCCGCAGGGATCAGTCGATAACACTCGAACAGACTATAACCTGCTTCCGCACCGCCGCCCTGATTGAACAAAATAATCGCCCAGTCCACACGGTCTGCAAAATACGTCATAAGGATCATGATCACAGCGCTGATGACTACTGCCTTTTTGGTCAGTTTTCCGCCCAGCATCTCATATCCCTTCAGAACGCACACCGCCATGATCACACCGGATAATGCTGCTACATATCCCAACTGGCTTAAGATCAGAACACTGAGCATTCCCAACAGGGATCCTAACAGGGCACCTACAATACCGCCTACGATGTTTTCTTTCTTCTGCGCCGTCTGTTGTGCATTCATCGCGATGTCACTGCGCATCTTCATCTCGCAGTCCGGACATAAATGATAGTATTCACCGCCCATTCTGAACGCTCCGGTCTCTACATTCTGACCGCACAGATCACAGCAGGGGCTGTAACTGTTTGTACGCAGGAATGTCGTTGTAGCTGCAAGTGCTTCGTTCAATGTATCCTTACATTTTTCCGCATTGGACTGTGCCTTCAGTGATACTCTGATATCCAGATTCTTCTGACCAAAACTCGCGATCTTCTTGCTGCTTTTCTGAAACCCTTTCACTGCCTGCTTGTCAAATGTCGACCCGTCAGCGCTTTTTGCCGCCGTATGCAGTACCATCATATACGGATATCTTGCATCGGGTGCATAGACGATAAAGTCAAACCCATCCCGTTCCCCATGAAACAAGTCATTGGTTTCATCATAACGCAATCCGGTTCCCATGGCAATCTGCTGATAATTTTCAATCTTCTTTTTCTGATTCATTTTTCTTCCCATCCTTTGTAATAGAAAATTAGTAATCGCTCTGAAAAGTTACGAAAACCACACTTTTCCATTTTACACTTTACCGTGTCAACATGCAACCCTATTAGGGGGTTTTTAGCCGATTAACCTATTTTCTATGAAAAAACTGTAGGCACATCTGTGTAACCTACAGTTTTTGAACTTCCTTATAAATAGAACAAGGTAATCGAAATCACGCAAATACGGATTTGCATTCCATCAGCATTTGATTTCAAGGTAACCTAACAGCTTGCTCATATCGTACTCTTCCAGCACACCCAGATTGGAATCATAGAATTTTCCATCATAGTGTACCAGGTAATGACAGAAACGTCCCATCTTTTCCATCATGATACAGCACTTCGGCAGTACAGCGGGTCTACCCTCGGTATATACGATGATGTCGGTATGGTCAATGCCGTAATAGTTCAGCGCAGAGATCACACGGCCCATGGTAGCCTGCCACTCTCTGCAGTCCATCACGCTGATCACCTCTGCGATAGTAACACCGGCTAACATTGCGACACAAGCCTGACCGCACAGACCGTCTTCGGGCTGGATGATCACGTTCATGCTGTCGATCTTGCGGATTGGATTCTCAAAGCTGTAAGGGCTGTTCTGATCCATACGGATCAGGGAACCGTTAATATGTAACAGGATCTTGTGAGGCACACCCAGTTCTACTTTTACAGCAGCTTCATCGGTGATCACAATCTCGTAATTGCCCTTCTCCTTGGGATGAAGCTCGCACTGAATGATATTGTTATCCAGAACGATATCTCCCTTGATGACTTCTCTCTGATGGCATACTTCCCATACATTAAAAGGAATCTGAATGGTGTATCCTACATCCTTTTTCTCTACTTTAGATTCAAAAAAATATCTCATATTTCATTCCTCCGTTGCTTTTGCTGTTCCCGAATATTCTCTTAAGAAAAAGATTAACGAAAGCGGTTACATTTCACATTTATCTTGATTCTAACAAAAATTTACATCCTTGCAAAGAGCTTGCTGAAAAGTACTTAAAAAAAAACATCCTGTCAAAAAAATGTCAAAAGCGCCTGCTTTCAGGCAGACGCTTTACCTATCATTTATTCTCTTATCATAACCCTAAAATTGCAGATGCCACACGGAAATATACCAGTAATGACATTGCATCGACGATGGTCGTTATGAACGGACTCGCCATGACCGCAGGGTCGAATCCCAGCCGTTTCGCCAGGATCGGCAGAAGACATCCGATAATCATAGCGATCACTACTGCCGCCACCAGAGTCAGGCACACGGATGCTGCCACCAGCACCCCTACTTTATCCAATAACAGTAATTTTACAAAGTTCGCTGCGGAAAGTGTAATACCGCAGATCAGTGCCACGCGGATCTCCTTGAATACGACCTTCGGCACATCCCGGTATTCGATCTCATTCAGGGACAGTCCACGGATGACCGTAACGCTCGCCTGGCTTCCGGCATTTCCGCCGGTATCCATCAGCATGGGAATATATGCCACCAGTACCGCACACACGCTCAGCGCATCTTCAAAAGAAGAAATGATAGCTCCGGTAAATGTAGCTGACACCATCAGAAGAAGCAGCCAGGGAATACGCTTTTTGAAGGTCTCAAATACCCCGGTCTTCATATAAGGCTTATCACTGGGCACGATAGCCGCCATTTTTTCCATATCCTCCGTGGTCTCTTCTTCGATGATATCCACGATATCGTCCACGGTGATAATACCTACCAGCCGGTTCTCATTGTCCACGACCGGCATGGCTGTAAAGTCGTATTTTTTGAACTGTCTGGCAACTTCCTCCTGGTCCATCAGGGTATTGATGGAGATGACATTTTCATGCATGATGTCACCGATGATCTCGTCACCGTCCATGAGCAGCAGATAACGCAGGGCCACGGTTCCCACCAGTCTTCTCTGGGCATCTAAGACATAACAGATATTGATGGTCTCACTGTCGAGGCCTACCTTACGGATCCGCTCGATGGCCTGATTCACCGTCAGATTCTCCTTCAGGTCTACATATTCGACCGTCATGATGCTTCCGGCGGAATCTTCCGGGTACCGCAGCAGATGATTAATGTCTCTGCGTACCTCAGGGCTTGCGTTGGTCAGAAGTTTTTTGACAATGTTGGCAGGCATCTCTTCCAGCAGGTCAGCCGCATCGTCTGCCATCAGGTTGTTGATGATGTTCGTTGCTTCCTTATCTGACAGGGAGGTGATGATCTTCTGCTGATTGTCCATATCTAAATAGGAAAAAACGTCTGCCGCCAGGTCCTTGGGAAGAATGCGGAAGACTTTGAGCATATCCTCTTCTTCCAGTTCTTCCAGAAGTCCTGCAATATCGGCATCGTTGAGTTCAGCCAGATACTGGCGCAGTTTGGTATACTGCTTGGTGTTAAGAAGCTCTAAGACTTCTTCCAGTTCTTTGATCTGTTCCATGATGATCCTCCTTATGATGTTTTCTATGGGTGTAACTTATGCAGTAACTTCGCCCCGGAAGTGGGTTGTCAGAACTCTTCTGTGTACACTTCATAAAAACCACCACCTTTCTGTAGGATCCATCCAGAACCCCATTCGCAAAATCGCCTCTACGAGGCTTTCCTTTTGCTCTTGACATATATTCTTACGAATGTAAACATTCGACGAATATCCGTCAATATTTAATGGTTCTGAATTGTTAATAATATTTTAACTTTATGACTATTCTTTGTCAATGAAATAAGTTTCTTTCAATTTCTCAATTTTTACCTTTCCACAGGTGGTTTCTGTCAGGTTTTTCCTGAGACCATCCTCTTTTTCCACCGGGACAAGTAAAATAAATTTTACGTTTTCCGCATAGATGCTGTCCGCAGGAACGATGCCCTGCTGTCCGAAATAGTACTGCAGTTTGCCCACGTCATTATAATCTGTTGTCACTTCCAGTTCGCAGCCCTTCCGCATAATGCCGGTCTCGCAGTGGTCCAGTCCCTCCTTCACCGCCTGGGTATAGGCCCGCACCAGACCACCGGTGCCGAGTAACGTGCCACCAAAATATCTGGTCACTACCACCGCAATATTGCGGATACCGGATCCGGTCAATACTTCCAGCATCGGACGCCCCGCCGTTCCGGAGGGTTCCCCGTCATCGCTGCACCGGGTCAGTTCGCCTCTGCTTCCTATTATAAATGCCGAACAGTTATGTCTGGCATCCCAGTATTTTTTCTTCATTTCTTCTATAAAAGCCACTGCCTCTTCCTCGGTTTCACACTTGCGGATCGTAGCAATAAAACGGGACTTTTTCTCCACGATCTCACCTTCCCCACCGGACAAAAGGACTCTGTAGCTGTCTGTTGCTGTCATGTTGTCCATGTATGACCTCTCTTATTTTCTGCTTTATAAATTCTTATTTTCTTTTGCTTTCTTTTCCAGTGTAGCATAACTTCTCCAAAATGTGAAACAATTCTAAAAAGCCTTTATTTACATAGCATTATTTGGTATAATGTCTTCGTCTGTATCTCAGACAGAAAGGACTTGTTTTATGAATTATGGAAAAAAAGGTGTCCGTGCGAAGCAGAAGACACTCAACTCTAAATCACAAAAATGGGGAAGAAAAATCGCTCTGACCTGTGTCAAGGTCATGCTGGCAGCTGTCGTAGGCATCGGCATCTGCGGTGTAGCCGCCGGTATCGGTGTTTTCCGCGGCATCCTCTCCTCCACCCCCACGATCCGTCTGTCGGATGTCGTGGCAGTCGGCGAAGCTACCATCGTCTATGACAGAGAGGGCAACGAGATCGACCAGTACGTCAGTACCAACTCCAACCGTCTCTCCGTCGGCATGGACGAGATTCCCGACTACATGGGCAAGGCTTTCGTAGCCATTGAGGATGAACGCTTCTATCAGCATAACGGGATTGATTTCAAGAGTATTATCCGTGCCGGTTACCAGTTTTTTAAGACCGGTGGTGAAGAAGCCCAGGGTGCCAGTACCATTACCCAGCAGCTTCTAAAAAATACCGTCTTTACGGACTGGACCTCCGAGGGTAATAACAAGATCAAAAAAATCAAACGTAAGATTCAGGAGCAGTACCTGGCACTGGAGATTACAAAGTACTACTCCAAGGACGAGATTCTGCTGCGTTATATGAATGCCATCAACCTGGGTCAGAACACCCTGGGTGTGGAATCCGCCTCCTTACGTTACTTCGGTAAACACTGCAGCGAACTGACCATTTCCGAATGTGCGGTCATTGCCAGTATCACGCAGAATCCTTCTAAATACAATCCCATCCGTCATCCGGAAGAGAATGTAAAACGTCGTAAGAAATGTCTGACGAAAATGCTGGAGCTTGGCTTCATCACCCAGGCGCAATACGACGAAGCCATGGCAGATACCGATGCTGTGTACGAGCGGATCGGCCTGTACGACATCGATTATCAGGAGGCCAATGCCACCACAGGTTCCTACTTCTCCGATGCGGTATATGAACAGGTAAAACAGGATCTGATCCTGGCCGGCTATAATGAAACCATGGCAGAGACACTGCTGACCTCCGGCGGTTTACGTGTGGAATCCACGTTAGATCCCAAGATCCAGAATATTCTGAACGAGGAATATGCAGATGCTTCCAACTACCCGGAGAATGTAAAATGGTATCTGAACTATGCTCTTACCATTATCTCTCCCGACGGTACCAAGAATAACTTCAGTAAAGAAAACATGATGACCTGGTTCAAGCAGAACCAGAATTCAAAATTCAACCTGATCTTCTCTTCCCAGGACGATGCCTATGCGGCCGTAGACACTTACCGTTCTGCAATGCTGGCGCAGCTGGGTGTGGAAGACAATGCGGACAATTACGAAGAAACTATCTCCATGACGCCTCAGCCACAGTCCGCTATGGTCATCGAGGAGCAGAACACCGGCTATGTGGTAGCCATGATCGGCGGCCGCGGTGCCAAGGAGGGCCGTAGAACCCTGAACCGCGCCACCAGTGCCAAGCGTCTGCCGGGATCTACCTTCAAGGTAGTGGCCTCCTACGCTCCCGCTCTGGACAGTGCCGGCAAGACCCTGGCTACTGTATACAACGATGCACCGTTTAACTATGCCGACGGTACTCCCGTCCGTAACTGGTACAGGACCGGTTACCGGGGCATCCAGAATATCCGAAGTGCGATCCGTGATTCCCTGAATATCATCGCAGTTAAGAACATCACGGTGATTACTCCGAGACTTGGTTATGATTATCTGCTGAACTTTGGATTTACCACTCTGACCGACGGTGTGCAGGTCGGCAACGAGATCAAGTCCGACGTGAACCAGTCCCTGGCTCTGGGCGGTCTGACCTACGGTGTTACTCCTTACGAACTGACTGGTGCCTACGCAGCTATTGCCAACGGCGGTACTTATGTCACCCCGAAGCTGTACACCAGGGTCACCGATTCCGATGGCAATGTAATTCTGGACAACACCAATCCGGCTACCAGACAGGTCATCAAGGAGACCACTGCTTTCCTGCTGACCAGTGCCATGCAGGATGTAGTTACCTCCGGTACCGGTGCCCGTGTAAATTTCGGCGGTATGGCTATCGCCGGTAAGACCGGTACTACCACCGGACCTACCGATGCCTGGTTCGTGGGATATACCCCTTACTACACCGCTGCTACCTGGACCGGTTATGACAACAATGTTGACCTGAACAATGCCGAGGACGGTGTCTCCAAGACCTTATGGCGTAAGGTTATGAAGCGTGTTCACGAGGATCTGCCCAATACCCAGTTCCCGGTTCCTTCCGGTATTGTACAGGTAGCGGTATGCTCCCAGTCCGGCAAGCTCCCGATTCCCGGTCTCTGCGATGGTTCCGTCTACACGGAATACTTTGCGGAGGGTACAGAACCTACCGAAAGCTGTGATGTGCACTATCAGGGTGAGATCTGTGCTTACGACGGATTACCCGCAAGCCCCGACTGCCCGTTCAAGTACACCGGTGTTGCCACCATGCCTCTGGTAGAAGATCCTGCATTACAGCAGGGCTCCACTGTCATCATCAACAATCCGGATGGCACGCAGACTGTCAGCACACCGAACACCAGAAGTCAGTGTCAGCATGATGCAACCTTCTTTGCCAATCCGGACTACGAATCTGTGATCAACCAACAACAGGCCGAGATCAATGCCCGTAATGCTGCAGCGCAGCCGCAGACAGAAGAATAATATGTGAACCATAGAATACCATAGAAATAACAATACCCGCCCCTGTACCACTGCTCCACGCAGCTACAGGGGCGGGTTATTTTTTGCATAAAAAAATCACCGGATCAAACGCTTTCACATTCGATCCGGTGCTCATGATATACCTTATGTTTTCAGATGTTCCTATACAATACCCTGTGCAGTCATCGCAGTAGCACAGGTTTCCAGTGTTTATGCGGTTTCTACCCTCTATTGTATATTATAGGCATATTACCATCGAAGATTATCTCGATTTTATCCGGTTTATCTCCGATTTACGCTCTCTTTAAATATGCAGATGAACAGAAGCCGGTCAGGTTGCCGTATGCCACATAATACCAACGTGTTCCGTTGTAACTCGTATAGTAGCCATAGCACTGAACATCTGAACCTTTAGGCATGAGAGTGATTGCTGTTTTTCCGGTTCCTGCTCCAACTCTCAGATAGAGATTGCCGGTCGTTTTGTACTTTCCGGCGATAGCTGCGTCCTTACTCTTTGCACTTTCTACCTTTTTTGAAGATGATGTGCTTGCTGCCGGTTTTGCCGGAGTGGATGTGCTACTAGGTGTGGATCCGTCAACAGACACAACAATAACAGTATGCCCCTTGGTTTTTGACACAAGGATGTCTCCCGGTTTAAACTGGGTCGAAGCTGTAACAGCAACTTTTTTAGCAAACAGACCAGATTTTTCTAACACTGACGGCTCTGTTGCGGTACTAAAGCTTCCTACGTCAATGCCGGTTGCCTCGTAGATACATCCTCTTACAAGGTTGCTGCAATCTGTCTCTGTCTTTTCTGCGATTGCTTTCATGCTGCCGTACTTTTTCAGCATGGTAATAATTGAACGATGTGTCTGGCAGTAACCGACATTATCATTCATGCAGGCATCATACATTGCTTTAGCAGCTTTTTTTGCGTATTCGTCACTCAGGAAACGATACATATACCATCCTTTGGTATGAACATAATAATTCTGTGTGCTTACTTCTACTCCATCCTGGTCCCCCGGCTTGCCTCCGGCATACTTTCCATTCTCATCTCTTCTCGCACTTCCGATGATTACTTTCATAGTATTTTCCTCCTTTTTCACTGAAAACTGCTCATAATACTCTTCTGCATAAGATCCTCTGGTTGCCTTTGCCTTTTGCCCCTGGTCTTTCGGCTTTTCATATCCGGTCAGGATAATATCTGATGCTTCCTGTGCGGATTTTGCGGCTTTGAGTTTTGAAAGAACCCCTTTGTATGATCCGGTCAATTCCTCCCACAGAAATTCCAACTGCATCTCTTCATCTCCGATGGACTTCTTTTTCTTCTTGGCAAAATTGAAAAGATTCTGTTTTCTGCTCCAATAGGTCCACTGTGCGTACCCATATCCGTAGGAATCCCGGACAAAGTTCCCATAGCTGCCGTTATCTACCGCAGCGGTATATGTTTCATCTGTATATCCGCTCTTTTTCTCACAACTGTTCTGCAGATTGCGAGGATTGAATCCGCTCTCGGCTCTTATGCTTGCCATGACACCACTTGCGGCGTAATGGCTTAATCCTTTAGCACAAAAGAAGTTCCATGCCCTCTCCTGTGCTGTCGTACCTTTCAATGCCATGATCCGTGCCTCCTTAAAAAGAAAGAGCCGGGTGTGTTAATTCACATCCGGCTCATGGCTCTGAATAATATTCTCTTACTGGTTTCCAATCTGTTTGATCTGCTTGATTGCCTGAATAACTTTGTCATATCCGTTCGTGGAAACTAAAAAACTAAGATACGCAAGGGCAATGAGTTCAACACCAATCTTTGCGTTAAGCATCGTTTCTGTGTAAATCAGATACCCGGCGGACAGTGCCACGGAGATAACGACTGCGGTAACTGCTGCCATCACATTCGATGAATAGTCAACAGATTTCTTATCCAGAAGTTTCTTGATTCCCTCAACGGTAAGGTTTGTGAGTAATGATACCGCGAACAGTGCTACAATTAAAAATTCCATTGTCATAATATGACCTCCTATCCTACTGCCTCATCATCAGAGGCTTTGTGTGTGGTTCCGTCTTTGCTTATGACGGTGCTGTTGATTGGTACTGAAAAACTGAGCTTGTTCTTTTCAAAGATGTTCATAATCGTATTTGTTCCAAGGTAAACCACCAATGGAGCTACGATTTCTTTGACGATTGTGCTTGATACATCCACCACCGGGTCCATGCCTATCCATGAGAGAACATAGGAACACGATGTAAGGATCATCCCATGAGCCAATACCGCAGTAGTGGCTACCTTTGCATAGGTGTTCAGGCTTACTTTCTTTTTCTTCTCTTTTCTCCGCCTACGCTCTCTTTTCTGCAGGATGTAAAATGTCACGCAAGCTGCAATGTAACCGAGAGCGAAACCTATCAGAATTTTAAGTATCATCTTCTACACCCTCTTTCTTCTTTTGTGGTTCAGTCGGCAGTCCTTTCAGATCTTCGATTAAATCTGTCGCAACATCATTTCCACCAAGTATGTGATAAGGCTCATACATCCTTGTGGCATTTTCTCGTGCATATATAGGACAATACCCCCTCTCAGACCACTTATTGTATGTCTGAACGATACCGTTTCTTAAAAGAGCTTCTACGCCCTTGCCAATGGCTTTGTTTTTTAAATGCTGATTGTACATCAGTTTTGCCATGACACCCATTCCGCTGATTATCAGTCCGAAAAGGAACTCTATCCAGTATTTCACAATAAACTCTATCATTCTCCACGCTCCCGTCTGTATGATCTCAAGTCATACTCAATCAAATCCATCTTCTGGTCCACATCGCTTTTCATATCATCGAGTTCCTTATGCAGCTCATCCGATATTCTGCACTGCTCAATGATTTCTTCCTGTTTTCGGATGATTTCAAGCATTTGTGTGGTTGCCTCACACAGCCTGTCTACAATGACATAACTTCCATCACGCATGACTTTCCTTTAACTCCTTTGCTTCGCAGGTGATCTTCTCCACCAGATTATAGGTATCGGCGTGTTTGATTGAACCAATTCTGCTCGTGAGAGACTTGTCGAAAAATTCTTCCGTGATTGTTCCGTCCTTAAAATTCTTCATAAGACGTTTCAATCTCCGCATAGCATCTTTTCTAATTTTCTTCGTGGAGTTCCAATGCCTATATCCCACAAAATCAACACCGTTCTTTGCGTATACGATTGTTGTCTTTGGATTTAACTGCAATTTCAGAACTTCCGCAAGGAATGTCTCTATCTGTTTCTCCCACCGTTTTAACTGTTCGAGATCATCTGATATAATCAGAAAATCGTCCATATATCTCATGTAATACTTCACATGAAGAGTATGTTTTACGAACATATCTAAGCGGTGTAGGTATACATTAGCAAATAACTGGCTTGTAAGATTTCCAACCGGTATGCCGACACCATCCGGGAATATCCCATTATGGTCTATTATCCGGTCAAGGATTACGAGTAAGTCCTTGTCTTTAATGTAGGTTCTGAGTTCTTTCTTCAAAACCTTATGGTCTATACTCTGGAAGTAGTGGTGTATGTCGGCTTTCAGCACATAAACTGATTTGCCTTGCACGACTTCCAGATTATACAGCCATCTTGTCAACTGCTTGCTGGCTCTGTGAGCACCTTTCCCCTTTCTGCAAGCGTAGGAATGGTATATGAACTGATGCTCAAATATCGGCTCTATATAATTGACAATCATGTGTTGGATAACCCTATCGTAGAACGGCAATGCCATAATTATCCGTTCCTTTGGTTCCCACACTTTGAAAACTTTGTACTTCCCAGGAGTGTATGTCAAACTCTTTAATTCCCGGCGGGCTTTGCTGAGATATTCTTCTCTGTTTGCTTCAAACTCCAAAACCTCCGGTCTGTACCTTTTGCACCGCCTCGCCTTTCTGTATGCAAGTAAGGCATTGCTCATGGTACAGATGTTTTTCATAAGACCTGTTATTCTCTTCATATAATCGCTTACGTCACACTTCCTTCGCTTACGCTACTATTTGACTCCGCTGTTTTAAATTTGCCCGATTCGCACGGGACGGGATAGCCGTCTGACTATTCAATAATGATTATCAAATAATCCTTGTTGGCAAGCCGTAGCTCCACCAATCTGAAAGTTTCCAAATAGTCACAGACGCACCAGACGCCAATGTTCGTGTTCACGTTCCACGGATAATTGTTGCAATTCACAGTCCGCGAACCATCGTGAACCCCGTTGTTCCAGTTGCCACCGCCAATGAGCGCGTGCAAACCTCGGAGCGACAGTGCGAATTAACAGCTACCCCAAATAGTTGCTTATTTTCGTTTCTCTGTTTGTGCTTTATTTATCAGACCTCCGATGCACGCTCCCATAATTCCTATCTGCTCTGCACAATATTCGTAAACTCTATTGTTCATCGCAGAATATCCAAGATCGTGCGCCAATCGGATTTTTCTTACCAATTTTCCTTTCAGCCTGTCGGCTGTATAAAGATGGCTGATTGTCTTTGACCTCTCGTATGCTTCTATCTCATCCATGATTCCGTCTATACATTCTCGTATATCCTTTTGGAGAGTGAATTTCTCATAATGTGGCATTTCTCTCACTTTCTTATGGAGATATACCGATAGGTCATAGGCCATCTGGTGTGCTTCGGTATGAATGTAATCCATCTTGGTTGTGGTCTGATTTTCATATTTGCTCTTGTACGCCATCTATTACACCCAACCTTTCAACTGCAAGGGACTCGGCTTTCGCCGGTCCCCATCAGCTTACAGCGAGTCACAGACGCACCAGACGCCAACGGCCGTGCTCACGTCCCACGGACAACTGAGGCAATACACAGTCCGCGAACCATCGTGAACCCCGTAGCCCCAGTAGCCACCGCCAAGGAGCGCGTGCAAACCTGTATTGTTGGCCATGTAGAGCTGGCCAACTTTCTGTCCGCTCATAACGTCATACCAGTTCCATGCTGATCCGGTAGGGTCGTGAATGAACTCATCAAGCCACTTCCATACGTTTCCAACAAGGTCGCGAACATTCGTTGCGGAAACTGCGTTCTTTACATTTCCGCAGGCGGTTCTTGCCGTATTGGAAGTTGCGGACCATGCGTAGGTGTTGTTACCATCTTCGCCCTGTGGAGAACCGTATGCGCCTTTGCAGAACTCAGCGTAGGTTGGAAGTCTCTTTCCTACTCTCATAGCTCTTTCATTGGCGATATACCAGTTTAATCCCTCTGTTCCAGTAATCGGCACAACACCCTTTTTGCTCTGCAAACCACTGGCACCATTGTCGGATGAAAGATAGATGTCTCCCCAGAACGGTCCGATATAAACCATTCCGGTAGGATCACAAGTAGGTCTATGGAGAAGAGTCCATACAGAGTTAGGAACAATCCCCTCTGTTACGTTTGTTTCCCATCCGCTTCCGAGTGCTGCCCCGGATGCGCTGATCGGAATACCGGAACTATTTGTTTTTCTGACTACACCGTAATGGAAGCCACCGATTTTTCTTGATGTAACTGCTGTATAACCGTTTGGATATGTCGTATTAAGGGAAATACGATACTGTTCGGATGCAAAGTTGGTTGCGTCTCCGCCGGTGGGATCGCAGATATAAATGCAGTAATCTTTTCCGACTTCAAATTTTGAAGCCGTTCCGTCCAGATTGCTTGCTGTGAGTGTGGTCTTTTCTGTCTTGAAAACAGAATTTCCTACTGCAATCAGAACTCCGGCGATTACAGTAAGTGTTCCGCTCTCCATGCGGATGAATTTCTTATCTGATGCCACCACATCAGACATGAGGGCAAGTTTGGGAGTGGTTATCTTTGCAATATCATTCTCCATTGCCTCATCATAACCGTAGAATTTACTCATTAGCCAATTCCTCCTTGATCTGATTCAGTTCTTCGGCTGTCATGCCGAGACTGTCATAAATTGTGTAAGGTGCGGTAACTGCAATTTCCGTGGCTTCGGTAGAAACCATAGCGGAAGTGGAGATAATGGTTGTTTCCAACTGGGTATCTCCAGTGTGCTCGTCCGGTTCTCCCTCTTCGTGGGTAACATTCGTGATGTTCACAGTCTTGTTGCCAACGATTGCCTTTGTTCCGGCCTTTGCCTCTGCACAATAGTTGATAGTTACTGTTTTCTTATCCTCTCCTACCGCAAGGATAGGGCAGTGAAGATAATTCATGTTTTCGAGATCTTCGATGGCTTCTAACAGATCCTTTGCCGCAAATGCGCCATCGTCTACGAGGGTTTTACAGTTTCTAATGTCCTCGGCGGTTGCAAGTCTCTTAGGGAAATCTCTCATTGTGTCTACCTCCGTTATTTATTTACATAGGCTCCTACAAAACCATCGACAAACGCCAATCCGTTGCCGTCTATGATTCTGAAAGTCTTATGTGTCATAAGATCCGCATTGCTGATAGAAAATGTTTTCGGGGCAACCATATAGTTGTCGTTCGCAATGCTTATTGTGTACTCTCCTGCCTCTGTGAGATACAAAGGCTGAGTATAATCTGTAACAGTATATTTGTTACCGGATGTTACATTTTGAACAGTTATTGCAGCAGCAGTTCCAACGGTATCGTTGAAATGTATCTTCACTGCAAGGTTTCTAATGTGGGTTTCCACATCGTTGATTTCATTCTGCAATTTTCCGGCTGCATCCGCTGACAACTGATCTTTAATCATTGAAAACCATTGATTAAACAATATTTCCTGATTGTTCTCAAACGTTGTCATTTCAGATGTGTAGTCTTTCTTTAACTGCACAACATCCGCATTTGCCGTTGCCTGCAAATTGTCGAGAAAGATATTGAATGAGTCGAGATCCAGATTTGCTCTCTTGTCAAACTCAACTTTCTGGTTCTCAAAAAACTCTGTGAATACCTCATACAAATCTGTTCCGTTTTCCAATGCTGCCATGATTGCGTTGACGGCTGTATTGATGCGGTTGGCATCATACGCACCGAAAAACGATTCATCATACACCGTATACTGGGTCACATCTTTTACGGAATAACTGCCGTCCCCATTATCAATAGGTATGAACTTCCGCAGACCGGACCATACGGCATCCTTGTAGTCTGTCTTTAATCGTTCCCACGCCACTTAGAACGCCTCCCTCCTTATGCCAAAGTTAAAGGTAAGCATCTGCCGACCTCTGTATTGGTTTAATAACTGATTGAATAAATCCAAAATCAGGCTTTCAATGCGGTTGAGTTCGTTGAAATCAAAAATCTTTCCATTTGCTGTATATAAGGGGTTCTCCCCTATGTCCGGCTTAAATGTGTTTTCAGCTATGAGCTTAATGTTTTCTTCCAACTGATTTATCTCATCCGCATAAAAATACTGGTCTTTGCTCCTATCGTCTCCCAGATCATTTATGGAAAACTCCTGGTACATTGCCACGGCTATCTCTCTGAGATATGCGAGGTTGTTCTTTATACGGTTGAAATCCTCCGTGTTGAACCGGTCTCCGTGATAAATCCCATCCTCGTCTGTGTAACCGTACCAATCTGTTTTTGGAGTGGTCCAGGAACCCGAGATAGAAATAACCATTGTTTCCGTTGTACTATTCCCGGCAGAATCCGTTGCCGTCAATACGGCTACATGATCCTTTTCCGAACCATCTATGCTTGCGGAGGCTTTATATACGGTTCCGATAGAGTGCTGAAAATTCAGTTCTTTATCGTCAAGTGTTCCTGTGACATTTGCTATATCAGCCATTATTCATCGCCTCCTATCCTTTGGTGTAATTGCCAACGTATGCCAGTGGTAATTTATCAGGAATTTCCTTGTCTGATATATTGACATAGGAGCCAACATAATTGCCGACAAATGCAACGCCTTTCAGTTCCTCAATGGAAACTGAGATTGTGTATTTCCCCTTTGCCTGCACGGGGTTCGGACTTATCGTAACGTCCCTTACCAATATGTTAGCTGCCATGCCGCACCGCCTAATCTGTTACCGAAACAGAAATTACATAGGTTGCTCCGACATCCGCCGGGTTCGGTGCCAATGAAACATCTGAGATAACCGGTGCTTTTGTATCGAGGGTTACTGTTCTTGTGACGGTCGTGGTTCTTCCGGCTCCGTCCTTTGCTACAACGGTAATGGTGTTTGAGCCATCTTTCAGGGTTATATCCTTTGAGAAAGTGCCATCGTCATATACAGTTACTGCGCTGCCGTTGATTGTCAGCGTAACCGGACTTGATGTTGCATCGTTGGTAGTTCCGGCTACCGTTACTGTGGTTTTATTCGTGACGAGTTTGTTTACCGGACTTGTAACTGATAACTCAGGCGGTACAGTATCGATCTTGAATGAAACACTCTTTTGAGTAGCTGCATTGCCGTCATAGTCGGATGCTTTTACAACAACGGTGTGTGAACCGTCTGAAAGTGCTGTGGACGGTTTATAACTGCATGAATAACCGGACGTTGTCTTTGTCTTTGTGATTCCAGATATTTCAGAACCATCAATAAGCAGTTTGATTGTCCCTGGATTGACACCAGAATCATCATCTGTGACTGTGAATGAAATTGTCGGCTGATTGCTCGTAAGTAACTGTGATGCTGTCGGAGAAGAGATTGCGATAACCGGTGCGGTTTTCTCTTTTACCGTAAGCCTCAGCTTGCTTCCGAGTGTGGCATCCGACTGGTTTACAGTAGTCGTGTTGCCGGCCTCATCCTTGGCGATGATCTGTACTCCGTAATAATGTCCTGACTGATTGTATGAGGACTTTGCCGGAGCTGTAAGCGTAGCCTTGTAAGTCTTTGATTTGCTGTCGTATGTGAGTGTGGTAGTCACGCCATTTACGATAGCCTGTACGGATTTAATAGCCATTCATTTTCCTCTTCCTTTCTGTTCTTATTTTTCTGATACCCTACGGGCAATTACCTTTCCAGATAAGCTCTGTGAGAAATTAACAATGTGGCGGTAGATATTTACCTTTAATCCGGGGCGGTATGCGTTCTCTTGATAAACAATGTCGTTCGCATCAATCTCTGGATTTCCACGGGTATTGTATTCGTACTCAATACCGGCGTTGTAATAATCCCCAAGCCAGTCTGCCAAGTGGTTTGCTGTTTCCATATCGCTTACCAGAGGATTTTTCCATGTTATGGTCTTTCCTCTGCTATTGAGCGTTTTTACGGCATACTGCTCAACAATGTTGTATCTGTGTCCTATAATTTCAAACTGGTACTTGCCAGTAATCAGAAACTTAACTGTCACATAATAATCTCCGCTTTCTACAATGCTGACGTTTGATGCTGAGGAATTGAACGTAGCTCTGCATCCATAAGTCGGATCTCCGAGATAATACGTCTGAATATCTCCCTTTACTGCCTCAGTCTCTTCACTGATAAGAGTTTCTTCCGCAGTTCCTTTCTGGTAGGAATAGCATGGCACTCTGACAGCCTTGACAAGCTCCTGTTTGATTGATTTTGGAGAAGAGGTCATATCCTGCCTTTCCATCGTAAAATCCGTTATATCGCCAAATGAGAAGTAATCAACGACTATGCGGTTGAATGGCTCTTTTGTCTTTGTGAACTCAATCTCCATCAAATCAAAATCATCAAAATCGTGCTGCACTATCAGCCTCTTTGTAATGTCCGAATTTACCTCATACTCATCCACCTTTTTGCCGTCATTGAAAGTCCTGAATATAATTCCGTCCGGCAGTGTAGAACCGAACATCAACTGCAAACCATAGTACATGCAGGCGGTTTCCTGAGTGATGTAGATAATCGGATTTTCTTCAAACAGGCAATCCTTATTGGACTGCTGTAATGAAATATATCCGGTGTACTTATCTGCCTTACTCTGGTTCTCCGGGAGATAATACATTTCTGCATTTACAGTGGTGTAGTTGTGTGCAAATGAAGCGTACTCCTGTTTTGCAGTCTCACTCTTTATATTCCGAACATGGGAATACTCTGTCTCTCCGTTGCACGTTATGTCGTACTCCGGTGCGAATGAGGATTTAATTTGTGGTCTGCCGTACCGGTTCTGCGAAAGAACACATCTGCAGGCATTAGCGATAATCTGCAAAGCCTCTTTGTGCTTAACCCTCGGTATTGGGTTTTTCGTGGTTGACTTTTTGAGGTACGGATCAATGTAGTATTCCTCAATTCCTGCATCCTGAAAGACCAATTCTGCTGCATGGTAATATGTGATTCCTGCCGGAGCATAGCAGCCTTTGTAATATTCCTCGTCCATGTTTCTGAAAAGATCCTGACACCTTATCGTTGCCGAGTAATCATCACTTTCCCATGCACTGCACTGTAACTTTGCCCCTCTTATCCATTCGATAGTGTCTGAGTTCGGCAACTGATAACCGTACCAGACATACATCTCCTGTCCTGTCTCCAAGAAGTTGATTGCTGAGTTTGGGTTGTCTACATTGAAATACTGATCGTAGTTCTGCAGCTTAACCATAAAATCTATCTGAGGAACATCCTCGCAAATCGGGGATATGTAGCTGTCTAATTTAGAATCCATAATATCGTCATTGTAATAAACAAGACCGTAGCCTAACTGAATTGAATAAATCCTCAGTCTGGAATATGGATTTTTCATCTTATAGAAGATGAATTTTATATATGTGGTATTCTCTAATACCTGTTCTGTACTGAACTCTGACTGATCGTTGTCAACAATCTCTATTCTCTGTCCGCTACTCGTGAGTATGTCGAACCGGGTAGGATAAACCTCTCCAAAATTGATAGTCAGTCCTTTAATGTCCGTTGCTACAACATTCAGTTCGATAAGCAGCTCATATCCGCTTGCCGGAATCAGAGGCTTACTTATCAAACCGGTGTCGTAGTAATTCCCGGAAGTATTCTCTCTTGGTAGAAAATACATAGAGCCATCTACCTTTGTGAAATCCTGCTCCAATGTGGCATATACGGTTGTCTCTTTTCGCTGACCGAATAAACCGGTCTGCTTTGAATAGTAGGCAAAGTTGTTACCCATGACGGTTGCATTGGCCTGTGCTTCCTGATTTACCAGACCGAATGAAATCATCATATATGATCGCTCTCTCAGAGAGCTTTTCATGCTTGCCTTGTATTCATTTGATACTTTCTGCATACCATCACTCTCCGCAATCAATAAGGTTTACTTTGCAACTCTGATAGGTAATTGGATTTCCGTCTGAATCTATCCAGTACGGTTCCGCCGTTCTATCTCCGGGGTACATCTTAATCGTGATTTTCTTCATTGTTACCGGATCTGGGAAAGTGACATATACGAAAAATGCACTCAGCACCGTAAGCATCCGGCTCCATTCTGCTGCTGTAAGCCACGGCCATTCGAGGGTGTCGAGTTTATACTGATCCCGACCAACCCTCTGCCCTACGACCGTGCCGTTGGCATTTCTTCCGGCATCCACCATAGTAGACACCGTTGGTTTTGCCCCACGCTTCGGAGGTGGGAAGTCATAACCATTAACTGATATATAAGCCATTCCCTATCCCTCCTTTACACTCCTTGGAAACTGTAACCGTTCGCATTGCGCTGTGTGGTTACTGCATCCGTTACTGTCTTGCCGCCAATCTCAACAATCGTCTGTTCTTTCTTGTCGGCCTGTGTCTTTGTGTTTCTTGAAATATCATTCACAGCGGTTGTGATACCCAGATCATCCAAAGCCTCTTTTATGGCATCTTTCAGACCGCCGCCGGAATTAAGGGTAGCCTGTACAGTTCCCCGTGTGGAAACCTCTCTCGTAACTCTCTGAACAATGGCTTCATTCGTGAAATCACTACCGTAGTTGTTCTGGTAATCTTTCAATGCAGCATTGTCAATTTTCAGACGTGTGCCAAGGTTCACTTCCATGTTTGAGAACGAATCAGTCCAGGATGTTACAAATCCTTTTGTTTTCGCTCCCTCTTTTTCGATTCCCTCGTTATATCCCTCTACGGAATACACACCTAACTGCCGGAATACCCTTGACGGAGAGTTTATATCCAGCTTGTCCTTGAACCATGAGATAATACTGCTTCCCCACGATTCAATGTTGTTCTTACAGGTGGAATACAGATTTCCTATACCGTTCTTAAAACCATCTACCACGTTTTTTGCAATGTCATACCACTTGTCATAAGAACAGGTATTTGTGAACCAAGTCTTTACGCTCGAGGCCCATGTTTCCATGTTGTTCTTACAAGTCGTATAACTGTTTCCGATTTTTGTCTTAAAACCAGAGATAATGTTGTTTGCATAGGTAGTCCAACTTGAACTGTTGATACCTCCGTGGCTGTTATCTGAGAACCATGATTTCAGATTGGAAGCCCATGTTGTGATATTGTTCTTTGTGTCCGTGTAGGACAAACCGATTTTGTTCTTAAAACCGGTAATAATATTTCCTGCGTAAGTAGTCCATGTTGAATTATTGATGTTTCCGAATGATGAACCGGAGAACCAATCTTTCAGGCTGCTCGCCCAGGTGGTAATATTGTTCTTCGTTGTGGTATAAGTGTTGCCGACCTTTTCCCTAAAGCCAGTAATGATATTGTTTGCGTATGTCTGCCAAGTGGTGCTGTTGATATTGCCGAATCCGCTACTGGTGTACCATTCCTTGACTTTGCTCGCCCACGTTGTGATGTTATCTTTCGTAGTGGTGTAGGTATTACCCACTTTCGTCTTAAAGCCTGTGATAATATCATTTGCGTAGGTGGTCCACGTTCCGTTATTTACTCCACCGAATGAAGAACTATTAAACCATTCCTTTGCCTTTGAAGCCCAAGTGGTAATGTTATCCTTGGTCTGCGTATAGGCATTTCCTACCTTTGTTTTGAAACCGGATATAATATCACTTGCATACCCGGTCCAAGTTGATGTATTTACACCGCCAAAGGAAGAATTATTGAACCACTCCTTGGCTTTCGTAGCCCAAGTCGTGATGTTGTCTTTCGTGGTGGTATAAGCATTGCCTATCTTGTCCTTAAAGCCGGTTATGATATTCTGACCGTGGGTTTCCCAAGTCTCTTTGCAAATCTTTCCAAAACTCGTACCAGAGAACCACTCATTAACTTTATTCGCCCATTCAAGGACTTTGTTTTTGCAGTCAGTGAACTTTCCGGTAATTCCATTGATAAGTCCGGCAACAATGTTATCGCCAATCTCCGCAAATACAGTGGACGGAGAATGTATTCCGAATATCTTTTTAACAATATCCGTTATGGTGTTGAAACAATCGAGTGCCGTCTGCAATGGTGCCGGCAGGCAGGATCTCGTAATGCCTTTGAGTAGTCCGCTGACGATGTTCTCTCCTACGGTATTGATTTCTCCATCATCGGATCCAATTCCAAACTTCTTTGATATTCCCTCTACAACGCTTGTTTTCAGTTCATTCCAAATGGCGGTCCATGATACCCATTTGAACAAATTCTTGAACGTCCACTTGGCTGCAAATACCTTAAAGACTGTTTTGAGGATTGTGTCCCAGTCAATCTCGGACATTGCCGTTCCTACGCCCTTTAGAAGTTCGTACCAATCTACCTCGTCTATCAAAGTGTTAATCAGTGTGCATACACCAGTGATAAGAGAATTGATTGTGCCTCCGGCTTCTTTCCAGTCGATAGTCTTTACGGCTTTATTGATTGCACTCGCAAAGTCGCTACCAATTTTCTTGAAATCAATCTTTGCAAGGAATTTCCCAAGACCACTGAAAAGTGTCTTAACACTGTTTCCGAGTGTGGTTCCGACAAGCTCCCAGTCAATATTTGTGATTGCCGTATTGAGGTTTGAACCAAGTCCAGAACAGAACGCATCGAATCCACTCTTGATTGTTTCCCAGTTCAAATTACCAAGTGCCGTATTGACACCGCTTGCAAAGTTCTTTGCGATGTCCGTCCACGGAAATGTCTTTGAGAAATTCAGTACGGCAGTAAATACTCCGTTCACGAAACCGGCAAATGTTTCTCCGATTCCGACATAATCAATCCCGGCGATTGCATTTCCGAGAAGATTTCCGATTGCGGTTCCAAGCGAAGCCCAGTCCAGTCCTTTGACAAATGTTTTTGCAAAAGTGATTGCTGAGTTTATCGTATTGGAAATTGCAGTGCCGATTTTCTTCCAAAGGTCCTCTGTCTGCAGGGCAGCGTTGATTGCATCAACAATACCTTGTGCCAATCCCTTTGCGGTCTTATTTATCAGAGTCCAATCCAGAGTGTCTAATGCACCTACGATAAGGTCTGCGATGGCTGTTCCAAGACTGCTCCAGTGGAAGTTTTCAACGAATGAATCCACAAACTCAAATGCTGAGTTGATCGCCTGTGCTATGGTTACTCCGATTTCTGTAAATAATCCAGGAGTTTCAAGGAAACCATTCAGGAATGTGGCGATACTCTTGGCAATCTTTCTCAGGGTTGCCTTGATTCCGTCCCACGGAATGTTTTCGAGAGCGTCTTTCAGCTTCTCTCCGAACATTCTTCCTATCTCTGTGAAATCAGCGTCCGCCCATGCGTCCTTAACCATTTCCGCAAGGTCTTTGTACTTATCAGCTACCGCATCTGTCTCATATCCGCTTCCATCAGCTCCGCTGTTGCTGCCGCTGCCGCTTTTATCGTCACTCAGGATATTAAGCTCATCTATGCCGGTGGTAAGGTTCTTTGCCGCCTTTGCTGCGCTATTTAAGGAATCTGTATAATCTTTGTTCTGTCGTATTGCCTTGGTGTAGAACTTCTTGCCTGTAAGTGCTGAGAAGAACTGTGCCAACGCGTTTGTTGCTGCAACGAGCTTCTGAATCAGATAATCCAGAATTGGAGTAACCACATTCAGGATTGGTTCAAATGCAGTTGTCAGTGATGCTCCAAGCTGACGTAAATCGTTATAAAGAAGATTTACGTTTTTGTGAAACTCTGTTCCGGCTCTTTTTGAATAAATAACAAGGTTGTCGAATCCTGTTTTTACGAGTTCAAATAGGTGTGTAAACATTGAGCGCAGTAACATGAATGTTCCAAGTCGGAGGATGGAACCCAGTTTCTTTGCAAACGCTCCACTCTGTTTTTCAGAAAAACCAAGGCTCTCTCTGATACGCTTTTTGAGTTCCTTGAATTTGTTTATAATTGCAGCAATCCCAGAACGGATTTTATTCACTACCGTTTTCACGGCAGAAATTATTTTTTGCACCTCATTCTTTACGGCATTTGCTACCTGTCTTACGGCATTGATAATGGCAGTGAGTATTGTCAGTATGATACCGATAATAGGAATTGCCGACTGTACTGCTTCCAATCCAACTGCCATAGACTGGAATCCGGCATTTGCCGCCATGCCACCGGTTTCAATGGCCGGAAGAATTGATGCAATTCCACTTAATATAGAAGAAAAGGTTCCAAGTCCACATTTCTGTGCTGCATCCCCTATGGACTTAATGGACTTTGCCACATCCTCCATATTCTTAGGAGACTGTGAAACCGTTTCCTTGAACTGCTTAAACTGTTCCTGTGCCTGTCTGAGACCATTCACAGCTTCCTCATACTGACCGGTATCAAACCGTATCTTTCCGCTCTCCATACCGCTGACAGTGGCTTTGTACTTATTGATCTGGTCTATGAGTTCCTGAATACGTCTATTAGCCGGATTTGTGTTTGCCTGATTGAGACTTTCGTTTAAGTTTGTCTGTCCGGCTGCTGCACTCTGTCCGGCAGTTCCGAGGTTGCTTTCCTCCTGTGCCAACTGACTTGCCGCTGATGCAGCACCGTTCATTGCTGCCTGTGCCTCTTCTGATGCAGTCGCAACGCTTTCTGTAGCTGCCGCCGCTTGCTGACCGTTCTCCAAAGGCTGTACACGTCTCTGTGCCCCCTCAGAATCAATTCTGATGCTGACACGGTTATTCGATCCGAGGTTTCCAAGTGCTGTGCTGACTTCCTTTACAGTAGCCGCAACCTCTTTTAATTTCGCCGTATCAACTCCTGACAGAGACTTAATGGATGATGCAATACTTCTCATGCCACTTCCGGCATTTTTAAGTTCATCTCCAACGCCGGAGAAACCACGCATTACATCAAGAACCTGTTTTAACTTTTCTGTATCTAATCCCTCAGTGATTTTCTTCATTGAGGTAAGAGCTTTTATTACTTTATCAATACCACCGTCTGCCTTATCAGTGGTGGCTTCTATTTCCAATAAAATGCTATCTACTCTGTTATCAGGCATTTTGCCACCTCACTTCGTTGAAACCCTGTCCGTGGGTGGTATTGTTTTGTCCGAATATAAGAAAACATGGGGAACTGCGCCGGACTTGCGCCGTTTCGGTTCGTCAACCTATCCCCATGTAATCAGCTACTTTTCTCTTCGCTGTCTCAATCGCTTATTATGTTCTGCGGCAAAGGCAGCGAATCTGTCTGCATCCGTCATTTTTGCTCCCGGCGGTGCGCTCTCTGTGCTGTTCATGCTTCTCGGTTGGCTTGGGTATGCCGGAGAATTTTTGCCAAGGAATATCGCCATGGCATCTACGACATACGAACCAACGGACCACGCCAATGTATCTATTGCCGTAGCCTGCTCTTTTGCCTCCATCTCTCTCTTCTTTTGGAATGGTTCTAATTTCTTAGGGTTCAGTTTCCAGAAAGTATCATAGGAAACACCATAGAGAAGAGCGTTTGGAAGCCAAACTTTATTGATAATCTCAGTAAACGATTTGTATTTGCTGAGATCTATTTCCTCTACTCTGTTGCCACCTTGGTTTTCTTTCCGCTGTTCTTCGGAGTTTCCTCGGCTTCCTCGCCAAAACCCGCGGTTTTCATTGCCTCCGTAAACGCTCCCATGACTTCATCCATAGATCCGCCATATTTGAGATGTTCGCTTAAAATCTTCCCGGCTGTAGTAAGATCCTTTGTGCCGGTCAGTACCGCAATAATTGCTCTGATTGTCTTAAAAATCTTCATGTTCTCTCTGGTATCATCATCCAGAAGTCCCATGACATCTACATCGTGATCTTCCAGATCACACATAAGGTTTGTAAAATCCAGTTCCGCTACTTTAATTTCCTTGGGACCATTCGCTGTCTGTAAAATCATATTATTAACCGTCCTTTCGTTAATCTGTCCTATTTATGTGGCAGAGGAATGATCCCCTGCCACTAAGCTACTTTTTAATTACGCAGTTACAAAATGAAGCGCTTCTGTTCCCTCATCTGTGATAGAGAATGACATCTCTCTCGCATTGTTTGAGGAACCACTGTTCGGATATACTGCCATGACACCGGACCACTCCCACTTACCGTCAATGCCCTCTTCTCCAAACCAGATCTGGTAGGTTTCAACCTTACCGGACTCCTGGATGGCAAGTAATTTCTGGTAATCTGCTTTTTCATACCATGACTTAAAGTTAAGGTCTCCAGTATCTTCAATACCGTTAATGGTTCTCTTCTTTTTGTCAGAAAGAGTGGTTACATCGAGTTTTTCCTTTTCTCCACCGAGATCCGGGTACTCTGTAATGTCAACCAGTTTTTCAAATGTATCACTGTCACTCTTTTTCTTCATCAGATAAGTTGTGTTAGTACATTTAGCCATCTTCGTTCTACCTCCTTGTGTTTTCCTTTGCCTAAGAGGTAAAGCCTTGAATTTATTAAAACCACCGGCAGACACCAGGCGAGTGCTTTTCGGGAGCGACCCTAGCCGATGGAGTTAATCATGTTTCCAGTTTTGAGAACCGGGTAAGGAATTGTGAAATGGAAGTATCGCTCACATTCTCCACAGGAGAGAAATAATCACAATGAAATCCAATCCCTACCATATATTCCCTTGCGGAATTTGCTAACTTCCGCACTTCTGAGGCGGATTTGTTTGAATAGAATTTGACTTCCAATCCAAGATTGATACCGTCCTCTGTATTTGAAAGTGTGGATAACGCTCCGTCTCCGCCTATCTGTTTGAAATACATATAGGGGAATGACGGTGGTGTAGCTTTATACACCTGTCCTCCTTTCAAACTGCTGTATTGTTTCTGCAAGTCTTTCAGGAGGTTCGTAAAATACAAATTCACATTGTCCTTAACCATCCTTGAATACCTCGCTTGCTATTTTTTGTGCTTCTTTCCTCAGATATTGTGCCGTCTCATACATGAATGGTCTTGACGGCATACCCTCTGTAAATCGCCATGTGCCATCATCAGCCGGATAATACCAACCCTCTCTGCCGTCTTTCGTGGTAAAGATTGTTGCACCGGAATTGTACGCCCAGTTCATTATTGCCTTGTACTCTTCGCTTGGGTGGGAACTGTCCCTACCCTTTACTCCAGTACCGAACTCAATGTACTTGCAATACCCTCCGGCACTTATGATTCCAACTCCCTCTGCCTCATCCAGATAACCGATAATGGAAGATCTTGCCGTGCCGGTATCAACCGGAACTAGCTCCTGTGCCTTTTCAACTCCGAGGTCTGTAAGTCTCTGTATAAGTTTCTCTGCGCATTTGTGTATACGCTCTTTCCGCTTTTCCAGTTTCTTAATAGCCTCATCTATGCTGTCCGGGTCAAAGGGATTGATCGTTATTTTGTCCTGCATGGATATTCCCCTTAATCTTCCGTATCGCCCATAGATTCTGTTGCAAATCATGTTTCGGGCAGACACATATATAATCCGGTTCTGTATCTGTGGAACCGTCCTCGTTGAGAATAGGAACCACATCTATGAAGAGTTTTGAGTATTCATCAATCGGCAATTTCTGTACGGTTGATATGGTCTTGTCGTAGACAATATCTTTACCAAATGGGGAGTCCTCGGCATTTCCTGAGTTCGGACTTACTCTCGCAAGCACACGAACCGGATTTGAATACTTCGGTATGCTCTCCCCGGTAAGGTTGCCATCCTCATCCACTTCATCCACCGTTCCGTCATAGGTCTGGTAATAAAAAGGGACTTGGTTCAATCTGAGGTCTTTAAGTCTCAGCTTCGGCATTGCCATCCCTCCTTAACAGACCGACATAGGTTTTGGGTGGAATCTTTGCCAAGGCCAACTCAATATCTTTCTTACCTGTCTGTCCCCAGTTCCGGGTAACTCCAAGCTCCGTGTGAGATACAAGTCCGCCCCTCGCATCATCAGAGTTTATGGCTTTCGCCAAATCATAGATTTCAAACTCATACCGGTTATAAAATCTCTCCAACTCTGCCTCTGTCGGAATATCATCATCCGCCCAAAAGTGTTGATTTGCAGCCTGTTTCTGAGCTTTCACAAGGAGGACGGCAATCTGTTCGTCAGTGAGAGTTTCATCGTCTAAAATGACTTTCAACAATTTAGCATCCATAATCCGTCCTCACTTTCTTACCCTTGCTGAGTCAAAAACTCTGCGATCAGCTTTGCTTTTACGGTTTCTTTCAGGTCATACCCACGTTCCGCTGCGATAGCCTTAATCTGTGCTACTGTCAGAGCGTTAAGTTCTTCCTCTGTGTACTTCTTGTCAGTAGCCGTCTCTTCTGAAACCGCATCCGTTGATGTGGAAACAGAAGAATCAACTACCTCGGAACTACCGTTAAGGGTATGACCTGTTATTCCCCCGCTGTACCTGTTGTACCGCTTGCCGTGATCTTGCTAGGAAGATCTGTGGAAATATTAGTGAACTTCGCACTCATCCACTCAGGACCGTGATCCAGACCGATCTGACCGAAGATCTGATAAGTTTCTCCTGCGCCTGTCTTTGCAAGCTGCTCTAAGAAGAAATTACCCTTACCAGGAACCATCTGATGGACCGGAGCCATGATTGACGGATCAAACAGAACAGCAGTGCCGGCAGGCATGGTATCGAACAATGCGACTGCCACCTCTCCAAGAGGGGTTACTACGGTCTGTAACTTGATACCGTTTACTTCTCTTCCGAGAGGAACGATAGTCAGGTTGTTCTGCTGAGCGTCAAGGTTGAGCTGCAACATAGTGGTTGCATCTACACCGAGAACGATGTTATCTGTCTTTGCTCCCTGATCGTGAATGGACTTTAATCCCTCTGCTACAAGCCAGTAGGTAAGAGGTTTCTTTGCGAGATCGAGTATGTTGGTTGTAATCGCAGTCAGAAGTCCTCTGGTCTGGTTTGCCTCTGCATCAGTAGTAGCTTTCGCATACTTACCATTGATGAAAGTGTACTCAATATCCTGTGCGATCTTCGCCATTCTACGAGATACCTGGAACGCAAGTTCATCCATAGGATTTGCCTGCTGACCGGCTACGTTGATACCCTGCAGTGTACCCATGTTGCTCTGCTTTCCATAAGAAATCGCTACGGACTTCTGGAAGATCTGAGTTACGTTGGTAAGCTGACTTCTGGTTACGATTTCCGGCTGTGGAGCGGTAAGGGATGCTGTCTCAGAAATCTTAGGCTGTTCGCCTGTTTCTGTGTTGTACTCCTGACCGCAAGTAAACTCTACATGATTGGTTACAAGAGGTCTTGCGCCAATCATAGTAGAGAACGGTGTTGCCTGCTGCCCTTTAGCGAATAACATTCCGCTAAAATTAGGAACAGCGAATGATGTTGCTGTGCCCTGTGCCATAATTCATTACCTCCTTAAAAGTTATGCCTGCTGATTGTTAGCGGCACTCTGGTTTAATATTGCAAGGACGGCAGACTGCATATCGCCTGTGTCCATTGCCTGCTTGATCTGTGCTGAATAGTCAACCTGACCTACGTTTCCAGACTGCGGTGTAGGCATCTGAGCTAAATACTGTGCGCGGATTTCAGACTCTTTCTGCTTATCCCTCTCTGCCATGAACTTAGAGATGTTTCCAGTAACGACATCCATATTTCCCTCATACTCTGCCGTTGCCGTTGCCTTTGCCATTTCGGTAGGCATACCCATTCCTAAGTAACGCTCCGATGATTCTGTTACCGACTTGAACTTTTCCAGTTCCTTGACATAGGCATCTCTCTGTGCCGCCTGTTCTGCCTTTGCTTCCGCTTCCTGTTCCTCGGCTGTCTGCTTAGCTCTGAGCTGTTTTCTCAGATTGCCCTCGGATGTGCATAACTTGTCATTGTCAGACTTTAACTTGGCGTTATTGGCCTTTTCCTGTGCAAGCTGCGCCATAAGACTTTCAACCGTAAGTTCATTGCCGTTGTTGTTATCCTCCGGCTTGGTTGTCTGAGACTGCTGCTGAGTACCGGGAACCTGAGTAGTAGGCTGCTTCTGCGGTTCTGTCTGAGACTGCTGCTGTGTCTGGTTCTGAGTTGCTGTACTGTTTACATCTGCCATAATTGACCTCCTGCGTTTGAACGGTTCTCTCCGTATAAATTTCTGCGTTTTTTTACTTGCGTCTCTGCAAGACAATGGTTGTATGCGTTTGGTAAGGATTTTCTCTAACCCGTTATGTGATAGGGATTTCTCCCTGAATAACCGAAAAATGAGCCGGACACGATTCATCATCACATCCGGCTCATAGGCTCTAACTGTATGAAGTTAGTTTTTCTTTGCTGCCTTTTTGGCAGTGGTTTTCTTGGCGGCAGTTTTCTTTGCAGTGGACTTCTTAGCTACCGCTTTCTTATCAGAAGATTTCTTCGCAGTCTCCTTTTTGGAAGCTGCTACTTTCTTCTTATCGTCCATTTTTTTCTTGTCTGCTGCCGTCTTTTTGCTTGCTGTTGCCATTGGCTCTACCTCCTGATTTATAATTCCACGCACCGGCAGTTGATTATTTCATCTATCGGTGCGCCCATACTATCATCAAGTGGGAACATCATTTTGTACCCATTGATGGTAAAAGGCTCATTTATCGGAACTGTCTGCCCGTCAGCCTCCCAATGGCTTACCCGGACACGTTCATCTCTCATACTTACCCATGTGTGGGTGTCCTGCCTCTCGGCAAGGTTCTGATGATTGATCCAGTTATATATCCAGTTGGTTTCATTTAAGGCAATCTCGGTTGCTCTGACTTCTGAGAACATCCGCTTAACACTCTTCGGAACATCCTCTTCTTTCATAATGCCGCCGGTCATTCGAGACATTTTATAATCATCGTTTCCGTTGGCATTTGCTACCGCTCTTTCGGTTGCCTCCTGGATGTACTTTGCAAACCTGTATGCCTTTTCCCTTACCTCCGTCTCGTACTGATATTCAGGAGCCATGGCAAAATAAAGGTCCATAAGCTCATTTTCATAATCAGAACTCGACTTCTCGAAAAGGAATATCCCGGAGAGAAGATTCATAAACTGTACTGCGAAGAAACCAACAAGGGCATTGATAAATTCCTTGGCGGTCTTTATCCGGCGGAGTTTATCATCTTTGAGGATATTCATTTCGTCAAAGTATTGTACCGGGTCATACATATCTCACACCGCCTATTCTTCTACCATTGCCGTCTTGCTCGGCTGTTTTGATTCCTCTGTCTTATCCTTTTCCTCGTTGTTCTCTCCGCCGTTCCCCTCATCATCCTTATAGGCGTTAGGGTTCGGCTGCTGTGTTTTCTCTTCCTTGGATGCAAGTTTCTTCTGGATGCCATCAATAATGTTCTTACTGTCAACCCATGCCTGCTGAGGATCTGTAAACAGTCCAACAGTATTGAATGAAGTGAGACCGTCTACTCCGGCATTTAATAATGCCACAAGGGAGTTTGTTTTAGACACCAGATCGTATGTCTTGGTTCTGCAGAAACGTATTTCAACGTCTGCCGTCTCTATATCTTTCAGACCGTCATACGGTCTCTGGTCTGCCTTGATTATCTCTATTGCCAAATCAATAATCTGCATTTCCGGCTCAGTGAATAACTGCTCAACGGTCTTTGCGGAAATCTCCAAACACTGCCATCCATTGGATAGCTGCATTGCTCCTGTGGTAGAGCCGCCGCTTGCTTCCTGCCATGATGGAGTGGAAGTAATCTGCTCCAACTGTGAATTGAGATGATCCACAAGTTTCTGTACCTCGCTCTCATTCAATGTCTGATTGAGGTAGGTAATCTTTGCTTCCTTGCCGTCTCCGGTGCTCTTTGTCATAATGACACCATCGCCGTCTACGAGATTTTTCTTACCCTCTTCATTTACTTGGCAGTTGTGCATCCAAAGTAGGGACTGAACGTGCTGCAATATATCATTGATACGGTCTGAATCCACAAGGTTCATGGCATCCATGAGCGGGATAACCTTTTCAAAGATTCCCATGCGGTCATTCAATGCAAATTCTACGACCGGTATTCTTCTCAGTGGGTTCGGAGTGATATTCTCTTTCAAATGATAATCCGTTGTATTAAGCTCATGCTCAATGGTGTAACAGAATCTACTTGAATATGCTGTTAGAGTGATGGTTCCATCATCGTGTATGAAGTAGGTACATCCAAGCACCGGTTCTCTGTACGCATCATTGGAATACACCACGAATGTTGTCAGCGGACTCGGAACCAAAAGCTCAAATGGAGAATAACGGCTTGGATTTCTGTTCGGCAACATCATCTGGTAACCGACTCCACAGATAAACAGATTTCTTCCAAGGGCAATGTCCTTTGCCGCTTTGCTCTGTTCCTGCATCATTTTGTTGAGCATGGCGATTTTCAAATCGTCAATGTTCTCTCCGTTATCCTCGTCCTTTTTCTTTAAGAAGCCGAATAAGGCTCTCTTCTGTTTCTTTGTAGGCTCTATCTTTGCTCTCTGTACGAAAGTAATCGGGTTGGAAAAACAATATCCCAGATGCACGTCCACAATCTTTGAAGCATTGTTTTCTACGACTGTGGCATTGAGGTCCGATCTGATTTTCTTTTCACGGTTGAGAATTGGCTGATTTCCTCTCTCATACTCAAAAAGGTATACTTCCTCGGCAACATTTTCCTGATGTTCCATAAATGCTTTTGACACAACCTGTATGATATTGTCTTTCGTTATCTCCCTCTCATCAGTCATTAACATTCGCCTACCGAGAGTCGGACGGTTGCTTGCGTACATGAAGTTTCCCCTTTCCGAATAAAACAAAAGAACCGATCAAGTCTACTTATGACTTAACCGGCTCAAAGGCTCTTTGCTTAATTCTATTTTTATTACTTCCTTGCACCCACGGCAGTTTATGAAAATCGTGCCGGATGCTCCGGGTGCTTTCTTGAAAAGAAGTTTTTCACGGTTTGCCCGTGCCTTACATACAGGGCAGTATACGTTTTCCGTTTCCAATATAGCTGCTCCTTTCTGTAATTAAATAGTTGTGCGAATAGGATTTGAACCTATGATCTCCTGCGTATCAGACAGACGTGCTACCATGCTGCACCACCGCACATTACTGGGCGGTTCATCGCCGCCCATGCCCCTATATTATCATGGAGGAACCATTACCCTCTATCGAGAGGTAAGAGCCAAGAATGGGAGTCGAACCCACAACCTCTTGATTACAAGTCAAGTGCTCTACCAGTTGAGCTATCCGGGCTTAGCAATATGGAGTAGCACTGCACTACTCCACATAAGAAAAGGATAATCCACCAACGCCTTTACCAAGACACCCTCATTCTAACAGAAAAAGGATGATAAATGTATAGAATATCGGTGAGACCGATATTTTAACATAGTCATCCTTTGTCAAATGATATAATTGAAAGTTTATGGTGTAATTGAGTTCGTTTTTTATTGTTTCGGTTCGTAATCAATGCAGTAATCGTCATAGGATGTGACTGCTCCGTAGCTGTCGCTGTCCTCATTGCTGCATATCCAATCCGTTGTCCCATTAAAATTATCATGCCAAGCACATGATCCGCAATTTCCGTTACATTCCATTCTGCATCTCCATCAATCTCTGTGCTTCTTCCGGGCTACATACCGTCACTCCGGTTTCTTCCTCACACTTCTTTACCATACCGGCTCCGTCCCCAGCATAGCTTTCCCAAATATGCTGTGATTCTACGAACACATCATTGATACGCTTATATCCGAATCCATAGGTTCTGTGAAGTGCTATGGCAATCGCAGCATATATCTGTGGAACCATCTGGTCTGCCGCAGTAGCAACGTTCTGTGAGCGGTTTCTTCTGGCGATTTCATTCAGGGAATTTATCAGTTTGTTATTCTTCGCCATATCTTTCCTCCAGTGCATCCTCAATAATAGAGTCCGTGTAAAGAAATTCTTTCATATCTGCTCCGTAGCAAGGCGGATCGATAGGTTCTCCACCATAACAAGCCATTCCATGAGGGCATTCATCGTTTTCAGGACAATATTTGCAATAATCCTCTCCGTCATGTGTTTTCAGCCATTCATCAAGGATTTGTTCGTCTCGATGCTTTTCAAATACCGCTATTGCATCTGCCAGAAAGTCGGTCTGGGCAAACCATTTCAGATCGTCAATCACTTTCCACGGGTTATCGCCAGATACATTCATACAAACTTCATGTAACCTTTCCATTTGATCGCAGTCTTTATATTTTTCCTCTATTTCTGCGATAGGAGATTTTAATGCGTGATAATTGCGAATGTGAACATAATTGAAGTATGCCGAGGAATATTCCCCTACTTCATACTCTCCGGGTTCAAATGTGTGGTTTTGCATCACGATCTGCAAAGCAACTGGAAGCTCGATAATGAGCATTTCGGCTTTTTCAATATCCTCAGCAGCGTATTCTCCACTTTCTTCATCGCAGTGCCATCCCATGATTTCACACACATTTGTTGTGGGGCCGCTGTTCCCGAATGGTCTTTTAACATCTATTGCCGGTCTATACCTATCCTCAGAATCTATTAAAATGGAGATTCTAAAATTAAGGTCTGTCATAATCTTTATGTGCTCCGGTTTTAATTCAAAACTTGGCATATCAACCTACCTCCGTTTCATTCCTCTGACTGTATGCTTCTTTTTGCTTCCCATAAATCTTCCACTTCCCTTTGAACCGCCAAATATGAAAGCGGACATATTCCCACCAGACGGTTTCTGCGTGGCCGGTTTAAAATCTGTCTGTGTGTTTTCCTCTGTAGGACGTAATGATGGCATTTCGGGTTTATACTGAGGTCTCCACACCATGACAATCTTATTCTCTTTAGGATCGACAAATCCAATCCCATTTTCAAAGATAGTAAGATTGAGTCCATGCCGGATGCAGGCCTCTTCGATTTCTTTCTGTACCTCAACTGCTTTTTTCTGTGCTTCTGTCATACCATTTTCTCCTTTCATCGTACAGTTCTCCCAAGTCTATAAATATTTTCATCATTGATGATCGTAAATGATGTGGAATCTTTGATTAAACAGCTATCCGGCGATACGGCTTCGCACTCAAAATCTTTAAATGCCTGTTTCTGGTACGAATATATTCTGATATTCCCATCAATAGGTATTGAGATATTGGAGTTATAAAAGCATACATTGCCAAGCCCACATTGATATTTAATGCGATCCTCGCTATACGCCACTCCATGTTCATTGCACACAAAGGTAAAGAACTGTCCGGCTCCGTTTTCCAACACGATAAGCCATCCTCCGGTTATTTTATCTCTGTGTATTCCATAATTATTCACGGTATCAGTATATGGTATCTCAATGTTTTTCCCATCCAGATTAACAATGAGGTTTTCTGCAAATCTACTCACAACGCACGAATGTCCCTCAGATACCGCAAAGTAACTCTCATATCCACATTTTGTAATCGTCCGTATTCCGTTTCCTGATTTTGTGATCTGAATGGAGGTTAATGTATTGGCCGGACTTATGAAGTATACTGAATCTCCTGCCACATAAATCGGACTCTTGTATTTCTTATCAAACACATATTCTCTATCCGTGGTAAACCAGAACGCTCTATCATCCGCTTTTATTACAATATTCTCTGTTCCAACCTCTGCAAAATGATATTTAATTCCGCTTTCGTATGCGAATTTATTCCAATTCTTAACTTCCACTACTTCTCCTGCATTATTGATATAGCACTGCTCATTTAGAACAATTTTTACATCGTTTCCTTTGAGCATCGTGATAAGTGTAAGTCCTCCTGTTACCCCTTGTGATACCGGCTTAGTAAGAACATTTGCATTATTATCGCATAGCGGGCAGCGAGCATATTTGCCATAATAGAACTCCTGGTGTACATCGCAGAATTTAAGGTGCTTTGCCATGTGTTTTAATTCATCCCCAATCGACCGGCTCTTATTCTCAAAGATCTTTTTCAGAGAATCAATCAGATAGGGAGATAAATTTTTCCACGGTTTAATCGTTCTTGGTATTTTTACTTTTGGATTGTCTATTACGCATATTCCTCGTTTCATACGTTCTACAATATCCATATCTGGTGTCATGGTTCCGCCATGCGGATGAATCCTTGTAAGGGTTTTCCAAATCAAAATTGCCTCTGCGTATGTGTCTGTTTCCTCCGAAAAATCATTCCCTTTCATCAATGGATCTTTGAATAAGTCCATGCAAACTTCGCATTTTTCATCTTCCACGCTCCAACTATCGCAATCTATAAAGTACACATTTCCAGTTTTGTCAAAGAGAATGTTCTGATCGTTCAGATCCCCAATACACACCCCGGCAGAATGTATATCTCTCACGGTATCCTGTATCTTTACGAGTATTTCCAAAATATCTTTCGTAGTTATCCCATTCGCTTTCAGATATTTTTTACTTGTGAGGACTCTTACTTCCTCTCCTACGGCCTTTGGCATGATGTAACCAATAAACTTATTGTTATTGTCATACACTGCCGTAATCGGTTTAATAGCTTCCTTTGGCAGCGGTTTATCAATGAGCATGGCGACTTTCTTTTCCTTGGCTGCAATATCAACACAGGGTTTGTAAATTTTCAGAATATCGTTGCCAAACTCATAGATATATCCCTCGCCTCCCTCCGTTATGGGGGTAAGTTGTCTTATCTTTTCTTTTCCTATCCTCGTTAGTGCCATTTTCATAATACCCTCCTACAATACGATTGTTGTATCATCCTGGAATACTCTCTGATGTTTGTTTATAAACCTCTTTACCCTTACTTCCTTACCGCTCTGCAGGGCTTCCGTAAATTCTTTCTTAAATTGTTCATCTTTCATGGCGAATCGTATTCCGTCAGACGCTACACCAATATTCCTGTATTCGTCTTTTGGAAAAGCCTTTGTGGAAAAAATGACACCATCTTTGTACTGTTTGAGCATATCCTTATCCACATAATTATAGGCAAAGTATTTCGGGTATTCTCCGTCAGATAGTTCTTCAAACTCAATCGTTCCGTCCAGACGTTCTTTCACGATAAAACCATCTCCACAGTAATCTACCATGAAATGTGTCTCATTTTCAGTAACCATAAGGATCGTAAAACAAAGGAAATCTCTGATTGAGCCGGAAGTCTGCCCGAATAGACCAAGTATCTCTCCAAAAGCGGCTGCGGCAGTATATACACTACATTCATGTATAATTCTGCTGTCATTTTTCAAAAGATGGCAAAACGCTTTTGCTCCAACTTCCGAATGTTTCCCCTCCGAGCAGCCATCGCAAACAACTTTCATCCCATCAAATTCAATTCCGTAGTCCTGGCAATTCGTACCGTAGTCGATATGTTGCTGACCGATTTTATTTATAACCATTGTATTTCCTCCCACAAAAAAGAACGGCAACCCATTTTAGGATCGCCGTTCTACTCTCATTTTTATACGTCAAAAAAATCATCCTGTTTCGATACGGCACTCTTGGAGTTTTCAATCACTGATTTTGATAAGCAGTTGAAAGCTCTTCTGAGTTCTGATGCAGAACTGCTTACATCGAGGATATTCTTGAATCCAAGGTCTTTCGCCTCCTGTGTTGCCTGTCCTCCGAAACTGATAAACGCAGTAACGATTTCTTCCACGTTCAGATACTCTACCGCTTTCTTTGCCTTTGCAAACCCTCCAGGCTGAGAAGAGTTATCCATCCCATCTCCGAAAATTGCAAACACGGCCTTTACTCTCATTCCCTCATTTTTGAGGAAGTCTCTGTACTCTTTCAACTTCTCAGTTCCATCAATGATCGTATCGTACATAGCTGTGCATCCATCGGTGCTATACGAAGTGTCAAACTCTGTAATGCGCTTATAGCCTCCTACGGTTGCACTGTCGGAGAAGTCTGCTCTTGCAACCAGAATCTCATCACATTCCTTGGAATTGATAAGTGCATCTTTGAAATCTGAAAGAGCTTTTACCATATCTCTTTCATACATTCCCATAGAACCTGACTTGTCGATTCCGACAAAAATCAAATTGATGTTCTCACTGTCAATTTCATCAATAGAGGTATTTGCGATCTCAACCTCATCTAATCCGTCAATTACCTGTTCTGTTTCATTCATCCCGGCTACCTCCTACAAAATATCATCTGTACTTTTCACGATGTTTACATGGTACGTTTTCTTAAAATCATCAAAGGTCTGCTCAGTAACATCCTCAAACCCAGGAATGGAGGACATACAATCTTCCAGAATATAGATTTTCTGAGTGATCTCAGGGCGATTAGCGTAATGTTCGAGAATCTGTTTAATGCTTTCCAATACGCAATGGCTCTTTGCCTCTCCTGCGATAATGATTTTGTCGTAATTTTCCAGTTTATTCAGGAAGTCGATATTGATGTAGTTCTTTGTATCATACTCAGGTTTAATAATTCCGTACATTTCGCTGAGCGGATCCTGTCCTTTTACAAGACGCTGCGTAACAGCTTTCTTCGCAACCGAGTGGAAATAAATCATGTTAGCAAACTGATTTTCAAATGCAGCACCAGACGTACCCTGCAAGCAGTGATAAGACCATACGCATAAGGTTTTCTTTCCGTCTTTTTCCAGATGTTCTACATAGTCACGGCTCTGGTGAGGATAGATAACAGCTCTGTACTTTCCAGAATCAAGATCTGCCAGTGTGATTGGTGTGTAAGGAGCCGGGTTATTTCCATCTTCATCAATCCACCAGCACGGATGAAAAATCTGATGTGGTGTGTGAGTATCAATAGATACTGCGATGTTAGTAATTTTATCCATGTTGTTATAGATAAACTGTGTCATTCTCTCAACATCGCCGTGTGCTCCGGGAACTCCGAGTGCTCCATTATCCATGAAGTCCTGCTGCACATCAATTCCAAGAAACAATACTCTCTCTTTGTTCTGTGCTGCCGGTGTAAGCTGCTCATCGTTTGCCTTTCTCAAAATATCATTGAGAGAAATCGGATTTGTCTGTGAACCAATACTTGCGATGTTCACAATTTCATTGTAGGGTGTTTTCATTGGTGGTTATCTCCTTTTATATTTTATTTGACCGGAGCTATTTGCCCCGGTCAGTATTTACTTTATTCAACTGTGATGCAATCATATCTCTCAGAATTGATTGTATTCTCCATAGCCTCAACCGGATTGTAGCCGAGGTTCTGCAGGATCTGTTTGAATACCGTCACGGACTGTCCGCTTGCAAGCTGCACTCCCTTACGGTTGTGGTCTGCGTGGAATACATCGTGTCGGCTGTTCACATTCCAGAAGATGATGTTCGGAATGACATAACCGGCTTTATGGAACTTATTTGCCATCTTGTCATAGAAAGACCACTCACGGTTTCCGCAATAGTCAATTTCCATATCAGAGATAACAACGATTGCTTTCGGCATTTCCTCCTGCGGAGTATTATGGCTTTTCGCAATTTCAAGAACTCTCTCAAAAGCAGCTTTAAGGTCTGTGTTGCCATCCCAATTTGCTCTGCTCACGTTGCAAATCTTCTGTTCAAGGGTTTCTCCCCTCAGAATAACCGTCTCCGGTATATCGGAAAATGTCATAAATAGATTGTGGTATGCGCCAACATTCCTCTCTGCAAAATAGATTGCAAGACCGATTGATGTTGCCATAGGTCTGCCTCTCATGGAACCGGACACATCTGCCATAACTAAAGCGTTTGTTCCTTTCTCCACATAATCCGGCAAGGCTTTCCACTGGGCTTCGAGTACCTTATTGCTCGCTCTGCCGTAAAGGATCTTCTCGACAATATCGTAAGGGAACAGTGTTGAGGCATTGATCTTTGCATCTCCCTTTTCTACCTTGCCGATAAATTCATTGAATCGTGCCTCGTCATGTTTCATAAAAGCCTTGCGGTAAATCATCATTGCACGGCTCGGAACTTCCGGGTATTTAATCTCATCCCACTTTCCGGCAGACATAAGGCTTTCAACAACACCGATCTGTTTTCTCATGCTACGGACAATTCTCTTGAAATTGTAGACCGGATAACCAAGTTTCTGTGCTGTCATAACACCAAGTCTGCGTGTCTCCTTGCTACTTGCATCCGCAGTCTTAATCCACTTTGCCAGTAAGGAAATTGCCTTGCCGTCATTGAGGTTCTTCAAATCTTCCTCAAACTGTTTCTTCATGGCAGCCCACATATCATACTCTAACGGAGTTCCAATCAGAGAATACATATCATCGTATCTTCCGAACACTCCGATCAAATCAAGGTTCGGTCTGAGTGCTTCCGGGTGTTTCTCTGCCATGTAACGGATGATCGTTCTGAAAGTCTTTCTTTCTCCCAGACCTCCACGAATATCCCTTGCATAGAACGCAATCTTTGTGGCAAAAAGAGCATCCTGATTGTATGCCTCTGCGAACAGTGTTTCGATTCTGCCCTCATCAGCTTCTCTCAGGGATCCGATTGTGCCGAATAAATCTAGTCTTACGTCTCCTGTGGTATTCAAAGCCACAGCACCGTTTTCGGTTCTGGTAAATGAACCGTCTTTTCTCATTGCATCTGCGAAGCTCATTGTTTCCTCTCTTTCCAGGACTCTCATTTGCGGAATTGAACCGCTTCACATTGTTTTGCAGACATTGTTTTAACCATTGTGATTGCTGTAGGAGTCCCATAATAAAATTGTTTGTAAGTTCATTCAGGACGCTATTGGTTTTTATGATTAACAGTCATATCCAATAATTTGCTGTGAGCGTCCCATATAAAGTTTTATGCCTATCTGGCTAACTTTTTAAGTTCATACCGTCTGTTATGTATCGCACCAACAGAACGACCTATTTTCTCGGACAGTTCAGAATCGGTAATCTCATGTTTGATTACCAGTGCATCTTCCTCCGCAGTCCACGGATGAGACGGATATAGAAATGACGTTTTGCTGTAATATCGCCTATGCTGTCTCTGACACGCCTTATGATACTTTTCCATATCCCTATAATCTTCTTTTCGGTTCATAGGCAACCTCATTTCTTTACATGACGCTGTTTCAAACGGGAAAATATTGTCAATGGAATTTTCTGTTTTGAAAGATTGCTGTAAGCGTCACTTAATTGCCCCGACAGGACTTGAACCCGTATGCTCGATTGCTGTGTGGAACACAAGCGTTATCGCATTCATGTTCCCTCCGGTTTACCATAACCGGCAATCGGGGCAGAGACGAGGGGCGGAATCGAACCGCCGACACATGCCTTGGATTGGAATGAGATTGCTGCTGAGATCACTAACATGATCTGCGTATTCATATCATTGCTCTACCATCTGAGCTACCTCGCCATGTGGCACGTCTTATTGATTTGTAAGGACGTTTGTGCCATCGCCTTGATTGGAGAGAGTTGGATTTGAACCAACAATGAAGCAGGCCCCAAGCTGTAAGATTTGCTGTCAGCATCACAAACATGATGTATTGTACATAACTGCCGCGTCTACCGTTCCGCCATCTCTCCATATTCAGTTTTAATACGGAAATCCGTATCAGTTGCGTGGGAGGGAATCGAACCCCCATCTCTTCGTTACCATCGAAAAAAGAATTATTGCTGTCCGTGTCACATGGAGCATGACAACCGCTCATAATGTTCTCTCCATTGAACTACCACGCAAGATTGCGGAGACAGGATTTGAACCTGTGACCTCCGGGGCATGAACCCGACAAGCTACCACTGCTCCACTCCGCCATGATGTAACCTCGCCCCTAGGCTACCTTGTAAGTTCCGCTATGTCGTTCCTTGCGTCCCTCACTTAACCGGTGCTAACTACGACAGTATGTGACCGGCGGACTTGATTAAATATTTCCGTACACCCGCTTAATGCCCCTCATTGGCGGTTCTGCCGAGACCAATGGCAATGCCGATAGAAAATATCTTTCGGGAAATCTCTCTAACCCAACTGGTTTAGCGTCCGAAGTCAGGACGGCTTTTTATAATACTCTGGATATTGTCTTTCCAGAATTGTTCAGAATAAATACAACCTTGTCCTCACAACCAATTCTGCTAAATACATAGCTTTCATCATCAGTTGTTACGACTACGAGATTATCGTTTTCTTCTAACGCAGGATCTCCGAGATACCAAGTAATGTTGTCTCTGCAAAAGCCGGCTTTTTCAATCTCATTCTCCACGCGGTTATAATTCTCTTTTCTCGCGTAAAGTTCTTCGTCAGTATCTTTGCAATTCTTTGTGTCAATCAACTTTGACTTCAAATCTCCTACTGAAAAACTCTCGATAATTCTTGATTCCATAAGGATTAAATTGTCTGAACCTTTCTTGCCTATCTGTAATATCATTTCGTTTCTTCCTTTCTGTCTGAGCCTTTCGGCTTTATTTTCTCCGTTCCGGACCGGATATTGGATAGGTAAGGGATCGAACCTTACACTGGAATATTACGATAGTCGCAGATTACCTCATGTGTTTGGCGCGTACGGATTTTTGAACCTATCGTATCAAAGGTGGATGGCTGCCATTCCTGCTTATTCCAATCACTGCACTTTGCGCTGTTGCCACATCGGGACGCACCTTTTCCTCAACCGTACTAATATTGCAGTTACCCTTTACTGCCTACTATCCAATTCTGAGACCTCCTCCACCGGTGGAATACGGTCTCATAGCGGTGCATATAGGAATCGAACCTATACGGCATCTCTGCCGGATGGCTTAGCAAGCCACTCCGCTACCATTACGGCAATGCACCATAACGACTCTATTGGGAATCGAACCCAAATTTTCCGATAGACAGTCGGGCGTAATAACCTTTATACCATAGAGCCAAAACCACAAAGTAAAATGCGACCTCACACCGCGGAATCGAACCGTTCCTTTCTCTATTGGTTTTTGGATAGAGAATGTGCAACCCATACACCTACGAATCGAACGTATCCTTTACTTTGCCACGCCGTGTTAGGGATTTGAACCCCAGAGACTTTTACATCCAGACGGTTTTCAAAACCGCACCCTCGACCAACCGGACACACGGCAGAGTAGTTTTCCCTTGGTAACGTACAAGTCGGAGATCCTCTTCCGCCGGTCGTAAACGCCCTTTCGTAACCTTTTTATGGAGTGCTTTGAAAGAGTAAGTCAAGTGTCTCCAACTGGCAAGGTGGGGATCGAACCCACGACATTCTGATTAACAGTCAGACGCTCTACCACTGAGCTACAAGCCATTATTGGAGTAACAGGACTCGAACCTGCGCTAACCAACATCCGTAGTGTTGTGCTCTATCCATCTGAGCTATACTCCAATGCAGTCCGGCGGCAGCTTGGATGGTTGCCACTACCGAACCGATGCAACGTGTAAGACAGTTGCCAACAAAGGTATTTCATTTTTTTAACGTGGTTCTCGGACCTTACACCCCTCCACATGGTTCTCATAATCCACCGACTACATACTCAAAGAACCTTTGGCGAGTCCAACTCTTTATCGCCTTACCTCGGATGTACGTTGTTATCGCAGTTCTCCGCCTCTACTACATTCCTCTGCGCCTGACTAAGCATGACGGCTCGATTGGTTACGGCTCACGCACATCTGTAATCAGGTCTTTCTCGGAAGTTTCCACCGCCGCTTAAATCGCTGTAACGCTCATGCACTCTAAGCAGTAAATTTTCCGCACCGGAGTTTTTCTTGAAAACTCTTGGTAATGTAAAAGCACTTGGTGATCACCGGAACCTCGCCACCGCCAATTTTCTTTCCTGTTAAAGCCGGACTAAGAAAATCAGTTAAGAAATCCGCTCGTCCTACGGTGGGGAGTCGAACCCCACTTTCCCCGGCATGGTGTCCGTGGCATTTCCAGTTATGCTATCGTAGGCACCGTTGCAACAGTGGTCTTTAGCGTGACTTACGCAAGCTCTCCAATTTTAAGTCCTGTCGGCTTTCCCAGACTACTCACATAAGCCTCTCAGTGAGCATTGCAATCTCCCTATTTAATGATTGCTTACCACGGCTTTCGCCAATACTTTTCAGCCGGAACACTAAACCAACTATAAACAGTCAGCGTTATTCTCAGTTGAAATGTTCGATGGGAGAATCGAACTCCCGTCCCCACCGTGAAAAGGTGGTATCTTGACCGCTTGACTAATCGAACAGAGGAGCGTTCCTTTTTACCGAAAGGCAATTAACCGCACAAGCGTAAACGGGTTCCTGATATTGATTTTTTCTTGCAAGATTACTTTCTCGGCTCATTACACCGAAATGGGCGAAAGAGGAATTGAACCTCCAATGTTTACCACGAGGGAACGGATTTACAGTCCGCCGCAACACCACCAATCGTTGCCGTTCGCCCGGAATTTTCTTTGTATCGCCAAGAACATTAGGAAAGAAGCGGTGGGAACCTTAATCGCAAGAGCTACGCCCACAGGTGGAATCGAACCACCACGCTACACCAAGTTCGCTCCGATCATTTAACGATTCACTTCATCTTTCAGAGCCTTGCCTGCTTTGAACTTAGGTGCCTTGCAAGCCGGAATGGTAATCTCTTTTCCGTTCTGAGGATTCTTTCCGATTCTGGCAGCACGCTCAGTAACTTCAAATGTTCCGAAACCGACCAACTGTACCTTTCCACCCTTGCCGAGTTCTCCACCGACAACCTCCACAAATGCGTTGAGTGCCTTTTCAGCATCACTCTTGGAAAGTCCGGCTCTTTCAGCCATAGCCTGTACTAATTCAGCTTTATTCATTGCTCTGTACCTCCGTTGTTGATGAAAGATCTCCAATGTCTACGATTGTGTCTGTGCCATCAGACAGCGACACTTTCGGCAGTGCGCCGTCCCACTTCTCCAAATACATCTGCTGCAAAATCTTATCCGTCAGCGAATCATTCAACAGCTTATTGGCATCCGCCTCTCCCTGTGCTTTAATAACGGCAGCATCAGCTTCGCCCTGTGCCTGAGTAGTTTTTACCTTGGCATCTGCCTCAGCGGCTTCAATCTTTTTCTGATTTTCAATCTGCTGCTGTTCGTAAGCTAACTGTGCAGTCTGTTTTTCAGCGATTGCCTGATTGTAACTGTCCTCAAAATCAGTATTTGCAATTACTACCTTGTTGATGATTACAACATCCTCTCCGTACTTCTCGTTGAGGGCTTTCTGGATGTTCTGCATAGAAATTGGTTCTACAATCCCTCTGTTCGTTGCATCCGTTGAGGTCAAGGACTTACTGCTTGTCTTGATTGCGGAAGCCACAAGTGTCTGCGTCACAAGGTTTTCCTTGTAGTTGCTGACGTTGGCATAAATCCATGCAGACATTTCCGGGTTGATCTGGTATGTAACTGTGATGCCGTCATAATACAGTGCTGTTCTTTCTGATGTTTCAGACCAAATCTGTCCGTCAAATACAATGTCCTGCTGCTTGTTGTTGACTTTCTCAATCTTCTGGATGAATGGAATCTTCCAGTTTGCACCATTCTGTATTGTTGTCTCATCAATCTGTCCGAATGTGCTCTTAACTCCGGTATATCCGGTCGGTATAATCACAAGTGAATTTCCTACTCCGAATACAATCAGACCAATGAGTGCCACAATAACAAAACCTTTTGGAAATTTTGCTTTCTCATTTCCCTTTTCCTCGACTTCATACTGTTTCATCGAATATCCGGCAATGATACCGCCGAAGAAAAGTACAATACCGATGATTGTCAAAATGATACTCATTTCATTCTCCTTTTCCATTTGTATTGCTACCTCTGGTAGCCGTCACGGTCATGCAGTGAACATCCCGTTTTTGTTTGCACCGCTGCACTCAGCCGCCTTACATCCTCCGGTGTACCTCGGCGTGGCTTCACTTCCTAGGAAAGTGCCGGATTGCCATGCGTGGACCATCAGGGACTTGAACCCAGGACCATCCGGTTATGAGCCGGACGCTCTAACCAACTGAGCTAATGGTCCATACCTCACGCTCAGGGAGATTCCATGTGAGGTTTCGGAGGTTCATCATAATCGTGAACTCTCCGATGTAGGATTGCTGTCGGGGAACAACAATTCCTAAATGGGAAGTGTTGGTGTCGAACCAACTCCTATGGATTTTCAGTCCATCGCTTCTACCGAGTTAGCTTACTTCCCATATTACGGCACTGTTGCTGTGCCGCAATGGTTAGGAGAAACTTTAATGCCAAATACCTTGTGTTCACTCCGCTTAACTTATGTCCGTGTCACTTGGTATGGTCGTAGTATAGCGTACTAAACATTCTTTGTCAAGTGGAATAAACAAAATTTTCAAAAAAATTTGTTTTTCTGTGTGCAGTCGGCTTTACAACCATTTTTCTGAACATCAGAAATCAACTTGCTTACAGGGATTTTGAGAAAATTTGCTATATCGTATATCTTGTCGATCGACGGATAACTTTTGCATTGTTCCCAATCGCTCACGGTATTCTGCGCCACATGAACGCCCGTTGCAAGTTCGTGTTGTGTAATTCCCCTATTCGTTCTTTCTTTTTTTAAGTTGGTGGCGAAACTATATTGTCCCATGCTATCCCTTTCTATATTCCTAAGTCACTTCTCTTTACTACCTGTCCCTCTCCGCCAAGAAGAGCATCTACAAACTGGGCGAACATTGCCAGAGTGTCCGGCGCATCATCATGTTTATTCTTTCCGAGCTGTGTATAACTGCAAAGGAATGACATCATCACACCGTAATCACTCTTAGGCTCATATTCTGTAATATCCTTGAATATGACGTGTTCCTTAACCCATGAAGAATTGACGATGATCTTGGTCTCTTTGTTCTGAGTAGTGTATTTCTTCGTGATATGGCATCTGCCGCCTTTTGCTTTGACAAGTCTCTCAACTTCATTTGCGGTTCTGCTACCCTCTTTGTTGCTCTCGAACTGTGCCTGCTGTACATGATGCTTAACAAGCATATCTGAGTTGAGTTCGTCCAAGGTCCCAGGGTCGATGTTTTTGAATACCAGATCTTCCAGATAGTATCTGTCTCCGTACTGATAGAAAACTCCGAGGAAGTTGTAATCTGTACCGGTGTCCTTGGTATCGCAGATTGCCAATATAGAATCCGGTTCTCTGTCCGGCAGTCCTCCGATATATCTCTGCAATTCTGTTGGATGATACAGAATACCCTCTCTCTCAATCGGATCGCTCTTATACAGGCAGCGATATGAAACATCATCCATCGACATTTCCATATCGTGGAAGTATTTCTCATCGAATCCAACATCATAATCGTAATCAAAGTTGCTTTTCCCGGTCTGAGGATCAATGTCTGGAACGGCAATAAACTCTGCCCTCGGATTGCCCTCATACATTCTTTCAAGCCGGCCAATAACATCATGCACACTCCATCGGGTTGCAATGTGGATCTCTTTTGCTTTCTTCTTTTTACGAGATTTAAGGTCTGTGGTGTACTCTCCGTACAACTTATCCAGACGATCAATAGACAGAGCCTCTTCGATACCGGAAACCAAATCATCCACATACAGAAATCCCTCACAACGGGTAACACCGGTAAGGGAACCTCTGATTGGTCTGCAGGTCAGTGTCTTAAACGGTTGCCATCTTCCAAGGTTTATTGTCTCTTCTTTTGCGTTATTTCCCTCAAATACAATGTCCGGGAACACATCGCTCCAACAATATTCATTGCTGGTAATTATGTTGAGAACGGCATCATAGAACATTCTCGTCATAAATCCAGAATGGGAGGACATAAGGTTTGGTGTGTTGGGGTAATGCCCCATTACAAACGATATGAAAAACTCTCCCAGTGTGGTCTTGCCGGTGCCAGGAGGCATTGATATTGATAGAATATCCAACTCATCATCAATAAGCCTCTGCATCTTCTGTACAAGCCAATAAATCTTATTTCTTCGTGGCTGATAGTATCTGTCCTCTGGATCTCTGTTCTTTTCCACATAAAGCAGATAAGAGTCAAAATCCTTATGTTCCTGTGCCAAGAACAAAAGAGCCTTATTGTATAAATCGTAATATTTAATATCTCCTGTCGCACATAGTCTCAGTGCAAGGAATCTGACCTTATTCGCTAATTTCCGTGAAAGTTCTTTATCTTCCCGAATAACCTCATTTGCCATTCCGAGTAAGGACAGAAGATTGTCATAGTCACTCAGATCGCTTTTCAGAAGCCTTACGATAATCTCTTTATTCGATAGTTCGTGTTGAGCCATGAAAATTCATCCTTTCTCACGGCTCTACACGGCTCTGTAATATACCTACGGCATAACGATTTTAACTTTCGCATCCACAATAATTCCACATTTCATAGGATCATCGTATGTTTTAAACTGAATTGCGCCATTTTCTTTAAGTGCTCTGCCAATTCCAACTGCCATTCTGTCTTTTATGATTTCTCCCATATTGTCACTTCCTGCTTCAAATATTGTGAGTATTTTGCGTTCTCCAAATGTTCTAATCTCTTTTCTGCCATACACCGATTGCCAACCTTTTAATCGGCGGTTTTCTTCTAAGATTGTGTTATACGCTGCTTTCAGGCGTTTCCTTTTCAGGCGTGTCTCTTTCCGTTGTTTTTTCACGTTTTTCCTCCTGGTCTTTTCTATCTCGTACACTCTTACTGCAAACACTCAGAATAACCATATTAAGATGCTTATTCTGTTCTTTGAGCTGAGAGTTCTGTTCCAACAGCAGCTCATTCATCTGTGTAATTTCTTTCTTTACTTCATTGTTGGACTTTGCATCTTTCCAACCCACAACAATGTAAAGTACCAATATCGCAATCCAAATGATTGCTAAAATAACATCTACCATTCTTTTATTCCTCCGGCATATAATAAACTCCGCAGCTATACGCTGTAACATCCGCCTGTCCGTTGCCACGAACCATAATAATGCTATGATCCATTGCTAGGTCATTTACGGCATCCTCGGATATGTTGCAATTCTTGGCTACTATCATATCAGGAGGAAAAGCATTCCCAAGTAACTGTTCAAATACTTCTTTCCCCCTCTGTTCTGTATCGTAAGCCGCAAGTGTGTAATCATCGGCGGTAATTCTTTTTCCGCTGAGTGCAATGCTTTTAACGTTGCCGATGTTCACTACGTTGCTACGGTCCTGATCTACAATATACATCTCTAATCCTCCAACCACTTATTATCAAAATAGCAGAACCCGAACACGGCTGCTCCGATCAGAATTACCCATACAACCCAGAAAATTACCAGCCCGGCAGTTCCGTTTGAAACCATATAGTCCACCGCTTCATCTATCGTATCTGCCTGAATGAACGGTGTTCTGTCCTCTATGGTATTATCTTTGAGATTGGCATAGATAACTCCGCTGTATTCCGTGTTGATAACATAGTACAAATACCTCACATGGGACGATTGCTTAATTGTGTCATACAGGTAAGACCCCGGCATCTGGATTTTTCCATACGGAAACTCCACGCCAAGGAATGACACCGTTTGACTATGGCTTTCCCAACTATCGTAGTAATCCCACGAATAATATACCTCCGTAGTGTAATAAGTCTGCGTTTTCCCATTTACCGTCCGTGTATGTGCCACCTGTCTCGTATGTCGGTTGTAGTGTTGTTCCTCAACCTTTATGTAGGCAGCTGGTACTCCACCTATTCCCGGATCTGTAACAGGATCTACTGCCACCAGATTTCCTTTCACAAACGCATTTCCTACATCAGTTCGCATACCGTACTGAAACAGTTCTGCATTTCCATCAATCTGCATGGCTTGATAGTATTCCTGATTCTGTTCGTCATTGTGTGAAGCTATCTTTTCACTAATGAAAAATCCACCCATAAGCATGATAAGGATAATGACGATGCTAAACATCAGTTCACGCACCGTCATATCCCAACCGTTGCCGGAGTAGATTATCTTACTCCATTTCCTCATAGGCTTATTCTCCAAACAGATTGCTTACCGGCTGTCTGTCCTCTTCGCTGTATTCCAGATAGTCATAATTGATAACCTCATATCCCATAACTCCCAAGATCTGCTTATGTGGGAATTTACGCACATATTTCTTATACGCCCTTACCTCATTATTGTAGGCAGTGCGGTACTGCAGGATCATATTCTCTGTTGTTGAAAGTTCATTCATCAGTTCCTTGTAATTCTCGTTGGATTTTAATTCCGGGTATGCTTCGGCAACCGCAGCTATGGAAGTTGTCACATTCTCAATATCTGTGGTGCTGCCATTGTTTCCTCTTGCTTCTACGACATTAAGAAGAGTCTCTGCCTCATGCTTATCGTACTCCTTGACGCAATCTGCCAGATTGTAGATAAGATCCGTTCTGCGTTTCTCCTGTGCCTGAATATCAGAGTCAGCCGTAAAGACCTGTTCCTCCAACGAAACCGCTCTGTTGTTGGTACTTACAAAAATTCCTGCTATCAGTAATACAAATGCGGCTACAATGCCGACAATAATCCATGTTCCTTTATTTTTCATTGTTGTTGCCCTCCATCTTTATCATAAATTTGTTTTCTGCCAATACGATTCCTCCGGGAGTTTCCGTGAATATTGGCTCTGTTCCGTTGTAAATCTGAAATTCCACATCATTCCGGCAGACGGCATCTCCGCCGTCCATCGGAATAGCTGCCAGAACTTCTTTTGTATCGGCCTTATAGACCACCACCGTTGTCATATTGCACCTCACATGAAGTAATCATAACCGACACCATATTTTGCCATGATAAGACTCTTTGCCATTTCCTCTAGCTTCTGGTGTTCGGTCGCATCCAGATACACGCCCTCATAGGTTCCACCCTGACATCCCATCCAATCGTACTTGCAATGTAAAAGTTCATGCACAAGATCCTTTTCCATGCAGTGTTTGAACAGTGTATTGTTCTCTTTGTAAGATTCATCGCTGAGTAACTGGATGTTTGCCTGACTGGATTCAAATATGAATGTGTTATATCCGGCAGCGTCAATTACCTCTTCTCCGTTAGGGTTCATAATCTTATCCTTAACGTGTGCCAGTATTAGCCACCCATCAAGAAATAATCTGTGTTGCCACTCTCTCAGGCACTCTTCTAACTGCTCCTGGTTTTTGAATATGTCTATCGGTTTTTCTTTCCCCTCTCTCTTTTCGAGAGTTCCGCAAGTGTTGTTTTCAAAAGTCGTACCGTCCGCAACGGAAAAACACCATTTATCTCCATATCTGCGACCGCACACATAATCCCCTATCTTTACCGGTATTTTGCATCCGCACTGATTTCCTATGTTGGCAATAAGCACCAACCCGCCTTTTACGGTGCTATGGTCTATGAAAAAGTTCTCTCCACTGGCAGTCATATAATCATCAATTTTCTTGCCGCAAGTAAGCAGATCGAACATTTCACGCTGATTTTCCCCAGTCCACATCATGGTTTTTACTTCATCCGGGGACTGCGGTTTCAAGTTCAAATTATCCATCATTCGCTCTCCTTTACTTTCTTGGCAGATTTTACCTTGATTTTCTTTCTACCGAACTGCTGATATACCAGAGCAGACGCATGAACACTGTCCGTGCTGCATACGGTAACAGTTCTGCGGATTGGTTTTCTCTCAATGGTTTCAAACACTACTTTGTACCACCGTTGTTTCATTAGTTCTGCCCTCCTGTATTCTCCCGTATATTCTTTCGCACTTTTCGGCGTGTTCACATCTGATTGTGGTTAATGCCCTTTGGGTATGATCCGCCAATACAGTAATATCAACCTTATCAACGTCAGCCTCAAAATCAGGGCAGAAAGCACAATAATCTTTCACTCTGAGTTCCATTCCATTATCCATGACATCCCACCGCCTTTAACATACTGATTTTCTCTACCAGAACATCAACCGTTGCGTTGAGTTTGCTGTTCTTAATGCAAACTTCCTGATAGTCCTCATATAACTTTCCACCGTTCAACATTTCAGTCTGTTCCTTGACTGTGGCATCCAACTCTGCATTGAAACTTTCAAGCTGTTCAATCTGTTTCCTCAGATCATCATTCTCTTTTTCTACTTGCGCATTTCTTTCTTCCAGAGATTTCTTGTTTGCTTTCAGTTTTTCAACCTCGCTCGTAAGTTCTCCGAGTTTCTTTATCATTTCCCGCTCAGACATGGTTCCTTTTTCCTCCGTCTCTTCTACTCCGAGAAGTACCTTAATCTGTTTCTTTGAAATGTGATATGCCATTGCAAGGGTGGCTATGGATTCCCCGGAAGAATACTTTTGCTCAATCTCTGTTTTCTTCACGGAAATATCCACACCATTCGTATTGAACATACGCTTGTAGCCGCCCTCTTCCAGAATTTCTACTATTGTCTGCGTGTCGCACACATTCAAGTCCGCAAGAATGGGTATCTGTCTCTTATGGTTCTTCGCCAAGCGGTAATCCATTAAGATTTGTCCCTTATCCATTCTTACCTCCCTGTTTTACCCCCCCCCCACAGAGAAAAAGTCCTCATGTATCGCTTTGATAACTTCCGCATCGTAGAGTGCATTGTGTTTTTGACCTTTCGGCAAATCAATTCCTCTGTCTGTAAGGAGCTGTTCTCTCGAAATGTCAAAAGCTGCCTTTTCTGAAATATCCAGAATCATTGAAATGTCCTGGCAGAGATCGTGGCAAAACGGATTGATGTACTCCGGCAGCAACATAGCTCCGTCTGAAATCAGTTCGCATAATAAAACCATATCGTAATGGCACACATCAGAGACAAACTGAATATCATCTCCGAAACCATCAAGCCAATTAAGCAATTCTGTTCTCACATCGTCCCTGTTGCCGATTACTCTTGTCGTAAGCTCATCCTCTTCCAGTTCCTTTTCCAGCTCCGTGTTGCCGCTCAGGAGCAGATGATCCAGCACATTCTTGGTAATCCAATCATCGCACTGCGTCTCATCGTAATCGGTCAGCTCCGCATAAAATCTTTCGCCCTCATCAGAAACCAGTCCGATGCTTATGAGTGTTGTGTTCTGATGCAGACCGGTAAACTCTGTGTCAAAAAATATCTTTCTCATTCAGTTCCCTCCGTTTCGTTTGGGATCTCCGGCACAGCTTCAAAATTCACTCTCAGATACCGTTCAAACAGTGAAGCGCAAACCATTGTGTAGCTGTATACTTCTTTGTCAAGAACCTCATCCTTGATAGAATCCGTAATCTGAGTCATCATAATTGCTGCCGGAGCTGTTGATTTCTCATTCTCAAATGCTTTCAGCATAATGTTACCGTCATATCCCTTGGCAAATTCCCTCAGTGTCATGGATTATTCCTCCGATTTCTGCGCCTTTTTAGCTTTCTTTGCGGCTTTCTTTGCCTCTTTCTCAGCCTGTGCCATCTCAGGAATGAACTCACGGAAAATGTTGTTGTAATTTCCGTTGTTGCCGGCCCATTTCTTCACGATAGCCATAGCCAGACCGGCTTCCTCGGAATAGGTATCAGCCTTTTTAGGCTTACGAATGGTTACTTCCTTGCCATCAACAACCTTTTTCTTGATTTCCACATTATCCATGCAGTTTACAACCGTCTTTGTTCCGTCAGACCAGAACACGATTGTTGCCGGATTCTGGAACAGGACTTTCTCGATACCGTATGCTCCAATAGGCTTGTCCTCAACCATTGCTTCTACACAAAGTTTATCCCAACGATACGGGCTACCACATACATGATTGATCTTTCCAGCGTAAGTCGTGCCGTCCTCGCACTCGATAGTTACTTTCTTAAATTTCTTGTCTGCTAAACTTCTATCCATATTGTCCTCCTTAATACCTAACTGGTTAAAAATGTCTCCAAACAATGTTTCTCCCGGAATAGTGCATGATGCTATTACCTGATCTCTTAATAATCCGATTGTGGCATTTTGACATTTCTGTGAAAAATCCTCTGCGATACTCGCAACCGGTATATCATCAAAATCCGGCCATGGTTCTCCGAGGCAGCGTGCTCTTTCGATGCTCACTCTCCGCCACTGTTCTGCCGATGTTGTTGCCGTTACCTGTCTTGCATTTTCCCACCATCGGTTTTCGGTAAATGCCGAGTGTTGCATCACTCTGTCAAATGTTTGTAATGGTGGTATCAGCCGTTCTTTCGGTAATCCAAAGCGTTCAAAACCCTGCATGGCAAACGCTATCGGATCGGGTAACTGTGCCGCTTCTGGCGGTCTCCACGGTTTCTTTTCTTTCTCTTCCATTGGTGTCCTCCTTGTGATTTATTATCAAGGGTGGTATGCCCTTAATCTCATGTTGAAATTGTTCTCGATTTTCGCCACAACGCAGTCCTTTTTCAGTATGCACTTAGCACATTTTTCGAGATTTCTGTAAGGTTCTCTGCCAAAACACAGTTGAAACAGCTTGTTTATGGCAGATTTCTCCATTTTCACTTCAAAAGGTATTTCAAATCCATCTCTCAGACGAGCAATATCCGGCATATCATACTCTTCATCCAGTGTAGGCTCGGATATTTCCTTAATTTCCGCAAGCGGTATGGGATCTCCGAGCCATTCATCCATGATAAAGAGCTGTGGTCTGGTCTCATTTTCCATCCATATTCCTCCTATGCCTCTATCAGTGTGAATACACGTTTATACACATCCTTATCCGGCAGACACCGCAATTTATTCAGTGTTGTGTTTCCAAGATAAACATTATATGTGCAATCCCCTATGGTTAATGTTCCTATGCTGCCAGGATCTTTCATTTCCACCTGTACGCTATTGCTTTTATTCAGCATCGCCCGTATGGTCTTGCACACTTCCTCATTTTCTTTTTCTGATGCAAGGCAATCAAAACACGGATTTTTATTCTTTGATGATCTCATAATATTCGCCCTCGCACTCTTTCGGAGCCATAGTTCCCCATCCGTCAGCCTTTCTCAGCTCATAATGGGTTCCTCTGTCGATGGCAAAGAGTTCTTCGCCCTTATCAATATTCATTTCCATATTCTTCTCAATGTCATTTACGACAATATTCTGTAAGAAACGTGCTATCATGTCTCTTTCTCCTTTATCACTTCGGCAAACGCCGGATTCTCATGCAGCTTTTCAGTAGACCATCCTATGTGATGATACAGTTTTTCCATAAATTCAAGGCACTCTGCCTTGTCATATGCCAGTAGGAAACACAGTAATTGTTCTCTGTTATACATCACTGACGGTCCGGCTCCCATTTTGATATAATCGTAATCTGGGTAACGTACCTGAAACTCATTCTGTGTTGCTACCAGTATCTCAAATTTCACTGCTGATCCGTGCGGTTCCCTTATGCAATGTCTGAATGGTATCATTCTCTATCCCTCACTCTTTTCTCCCATCTCTCATGTTTTCGTGCCATCTGTTCCTCATCAACCGTAAGTGAAAGTTCTCCGGCACACTGCACGACATCTGTGTATTCCTCTCTGATATTGGCAATGGCTTCTTTCTCAGTAACCGGTGTCGGATTCTCTTTGCGGATAATCCTTGCCATTTTGAGAGCCGCCTTTGCCAGTTCAGTACATTCCTCGGCAAGCTGTTCCAACATTGCAGCTTCGCCAATTTCTTCAATAATTTTCATTATCTCTCCCTCTTTGTGATAACTTTAAGTCTATCCAGTGGATATATCTCCACTTTGCCATCTTCCAGAATGACAACCGCTTTTGTGCCAAGCAGGCTCGTGATTGTATCTATCCATGTTCCTTTTTTGCTTTTGCAGTGAGCACAATCTGGTATCTCATTACACATATCAGCAATATCATTACAGAATTTGCACTCTGAGTAGCTTCTTGTGATTTCTACCGGTCTATCCATTACGCACATCCTCCGATACGTCAAAATTCTCTAAATGCTCATATTCGATAGTTTCTTGTCTGATTTCAATTTGATTTTCGCTATGCGTTTCTGTTCCCTATCCATCTTTTTGATGCACTTATCCAACTGCCTTGCGTATGGACTGCTATTCGGGTCTGAGCACTCCATGATAAAAGCCTCTCTGTGCGGAGACTGATAAGGGCTTTTGTATCTGTATTTTTCGTATTCTCTTCTCTCTGCCACTATCAGAATCGCAATTTTCAATACAAACCACGCTGTATTGAGCAAAACTAACCCTACGATAACCGCAACAACCGTCTTTACCATCTCTCTACCTCCACATTTCACACTAAAAAATTCTCAATTCTTATCTCTCCGCATTTCTTACACCCGCATTTGCATACCTCGTACTTAAATCCGCCGTAATCAGGTAGCGTCCAGAGGACTTCCAACACTTCCCACTCATGCTTGCACGGAAGAAAATACGATACCAAAATCTTGTCGAACAACCTTTTATACCACGGTTCCTTGTGCCAAGACCTCTTTTTGTTTTCCGGGGAATTTTGGGAATTGCTGTTTTCATTGCTCATCCGGTTTTACCTCCTATGAGGCGTAAGCCTCCGCCGATTTTTAATTTTTGCCTGTTATTGTTTCTACGAGCAGACGTGACGGCATCCCCATTATGAGGTCATTACATATTTGATTCAGACGATGGTTTTCATCCGCAAGCGTATTTACCATGAGGTACAATCCCTCTTCTCTGGTAAGTTCTCCGCACTCTATCATCTGCCATACTCGGAATATCGTTGCATTGTTCCTGATATGCGTTTCAGAGATCCCTACGGTGTATGTCTCTGTCATGCAGTCCGGTTGAACTTCCGCAGTGTGTCCTCTTTCCATTTGTCCCATGCGGTCTGTTTCTTCTCTCTGCATACTTCCGCCTCTCTCTGCTTATTCTGTGTTGCTGTTTCTTTGTTTTGTTCCATATTTCTCTCTTTCTATGCCGGTAGGCATCCGCCGATTTTGGATTTTGTGGTTTTGTAAACCTTTCGCTTTCCATCTGTTATCTGGATGCCGTATCTGTACTTACATTGTAAATTGGGTGGTTTACGGTAATAGGGTTCTTTGCCATTTTACGATTGGGGTGGTTTGCGGCTTTTTAATTTTTCGGGAACTCAGAGGGGTGAGTTGCCCCTGATCCGCTCCGCCCTACACCCCCGCCCCAGGGTATAAGCTGCCGGACCTGTCCCCGGATCGCTACACCAGAACCGCCGGAAACGTGCCGGAGTTCGTAAAAGTAAAAGAAAACGAACCGCAAAACCGCATAAATTCTATATATTTATATCTCCGTCCGTGTCTGCCGGATCTTTTCCGCTCATTTCCACCGGTAAACGCTGCGCAATCTCTGCCGCCGTTGGCAGTTCTGCCACCTGCTTGCCTACGTTTAAATCTATCTTTTGCGCTGCCTGCGTGTAACCGTGGTTGTTGTTCATGTCCGTAGCAAATACGATCGGCGGGATCTTGCCAGCAAAGGCAAGTTGTTTCTTAAATGCTGCTATACTGGTTTTCAGTCTTTTTATTGTGTCAGAATACGCACCAGGGCGGGCAGTTTCCCAATTATTAAGGGTTTCCCTAGAAATCCCGGCAAAACTACAAAAGCCCTCTACATCAGGCACCAAGCGCACACCCTCCGTCGCTCTATCCTTAATATATAAAATGTACTTTTCCGCTACCTCTGTAAATTCTTCTACGGTTTCCAACTTCCTAGGCCGTCCCCCTTTGTTCTGTACCTCTCCGCCCTCCGGCGTTTCCTCTGTCTGTAAGAATCCAGTTAAAAAGGCATCACATAAAGCCGCCGTTGTTTCTGCGTCCGTTGGCTCATAGTCGCGCCCCTCCTTAAAACGTTTATAGCTCTGTTTCCTGACTCCGTTCTCGTCTCTCTGTGCTGTTTCTTTCTTCTCTGTTGCCATCTCTGCGCCCTCCTTTCCTCTGTGCCCTCTGTGGCGATCCTACGCTGTCACACGGGCAAAATAAAAAGGACACCGGGAAAAGCTGCTTTCTGCTTCTCTCTGTGCCCTACGTTCTACTTTTTCGGCTATCCTTATTTATTTTATATGTGGATCTGCTCCGCCCTCCGGCGGCTCTGTTATTTCTATCTCTATACCGCAACCAATGGCGGCGGCGTATTTCTCCATATCGTCAAGCGTGAACTTGTCGGCGTTTAGTCTCTGGTTTACGTTCTGCCGGGACACGCCCAGACGATCCGCCACCTCTTGCACCGATACCCCGCGCCGTTTCATCATAACGCGCATTTTTTCGCCAAAACTCAACCGCACCGGCTCCGCCCTCCTTTCTATTCTATACCCCTATAATATAGGAATCTGCGCCGCCTGTCAAGTCTGCCGTTTACATGGTAAACACTGCGCCGGGTTTTTCTTGCACTTTGTAAAGTGTACAATTTACACAACAAACCGCCCTTATTTTGTTTAGTCAGCTATACATATTTCACAAACTGCAATAACTTGTAAATTTTACGCTTGACTTTGTAAAGAAAACGCTTTACAATACAAGCATAAAGAACGAACCGCAACGGACAACAACGAACCGCCGGACGTTCAACAAAACAAACAAGCAAGGCAGGCGGGGCGCACGGTGTACCTCAAAAGATCAACAGCTTTCAGACCGGACCAAGGGCAGCAGCCCGGACCAAGGCAACAGAAAGCCGGCACTTATTAAGATGAGACCGAACACACGCCCACCGCCTCCGGCTTGTATCTCCTGTGAGGGCTGCCCCTGTGGTAATGAGTGCATATATCAGGCAAAAGGAAAATTGTAAACCTGTGCTAGGGTGTACCAATTCACACCGCACATATAAAAAAGATAATTAAGTTATTGGAAGTATGAAAGCACTTTGAAACTTTCAGAACCGCACGAGATCGGGAAAGCGGTATAAAATCGGCCCGGCATTGAGTGAAAGCAGTTACCACTTATACAATGATTAACGCCCCCAACGCTCCCAGGGGAAAGCGGGAACCGTGCCGGAACTATTGAGCCGGTGCGATGGCTGGAACGAGTTGCCTATATACACGCAGCATAAAAGGGAATAGGACGGGCGAACCCCCGCAAGCCGCCGTCTGCAAGTCTGACGCAAACGACTATTGAACCAATTAAAAAAGGCGGATCCGCAACACCTACCAAGCGAACACGGACCGCCGCCACCCCTCCGGGGCTTGTCTCCTATTATAACAGGCTTTCCCGGATGGAACAACCAAAAAAGAGAGGGAAAGACCATGACAGCAGAAAAGATTATTGATTCTTTAAAATTCACATTTGAAGAGGCAGACGAACAAAAGGACCTTTTTACACCGTCCCACGTTCTCTATAAGTGCCGGATCATCAACCCAGAAAACAACCGCCGTTATACTTTTGATTATCAGTGTAACCCATCCGTAACCCATGAGCCAGAGAAAAAAGATTGTTTATATTGTATTCTCTATGATGCCTCTTGTGTTGATAGCTGCACAGATGAAGCCGACTTTTTAACAGAATTTGGATATATTGACGGCGGAGCGGATCAGATTAGAAAAGGCTTAAAAGCGTTTAAGGCTTGCCGGAGAACAAAGAAAGCTATTGAAAGACTTTTCACGGCTGACGAGATCGAAGCTCTGCAGGCACATTTTGAAAACTACTAAACCGATAGAAACGAGGCGCGCGCCCTCCGGGGCGCTCCCTCTCAAAATATAGGAGGCTTATATATATGATTACATTATCAGAGGCGAAAGCCATTTATAAAACGGGCGGCGGTCATTTCTTCGACCGTGAAACGTTCAAATATTGGGGATCTCGTATAGAATCCACGTTATATAAAAATCGTTGTTTTGTTACCAGTGAAAACAATTTTGACGGCAGCCGCAGAGCTTACACCGTGCGCCGGTTCTCTCCTGACTTCCTGCATATTGAAACAGTTGGAGAGTTTCAGCAGTACGCACTTAAAGAAACCGCCAGAGAGGCAGCAAAGGAGGCCTGAACCATGAGAAAAACATATATTAAAAATCTTTTATCTATCAACAAAAAGGCTTTTCAGTTTTTGCATGATGTCGAGGGGTTCGACTTTGAAAAACCTTATTTCATTACAGAACAACTCGGAAAATTTACCGCCTACACGGTTAAAAAGGCAATAGCGGAACACCTGAACCCGGCAGCGTGTAAAATTTCCGTTTTCGTGGTTCCTACCGCTTCGCGGTGTCTGCGGGATTTATATTTTGCAACGCTTAGATTAGATAAATTTTCGGCTTGTCGCCGTGATGGTGTTAGTTATTGGAATTATAGAACCGCTGCGCCTGGTCTTAATATTGACTATTGTTTCGGTGTTGGAGACTTTGAGAAACTGCGCAAAAGTGAAACCGAAAAAATTTATATTATCGCTCAGGAAAAAGAGCATACAACGATACCACCAAAGAAAAATATTGATTTTTCGGCACGCTACACCCTCAAAGATTCGCGCATAAACGGAGACGGGCGCGGCGGTCAGTATATGGCCCGCTTGGATCTGGTAGCAATGGACGGCAGCCGGGCAGAGTTTAAACATGAACCATATAACACATTTTACGGAAACGAAAAAAGAAGCTCAGAACTTGCGGACTTTATCGACAAAAGCGGTTTTCTTCTCCGCCCTCATCGTCTTGAGCTTATAGAAAAAGCCGAAAGATTGAGAAGCGCAAGAAAACAGGCAGAAGCAGACAGCTCCGACTATACAAACGAGATAGCCGAACTGCAGAAACGCATTGACGCAACTAGAATTTTATTATCTAACGCCGTTTTGAATTGTCAGGACGCAACCGCGGTGCGTGGTGTATCTAACAAGATGAATTATTTTTCTTCTGCTCTTTCTTACTTTGAGACATTCAAAGAAAAAATAAATAATAAGCGTTACGCAAGTATAGAGCGTATCAATTCAGATATTGAGGATATAAAAGACAAGTTGGACCATTGCGCAGAGTAAGACGGACGGCGGCGGATCATCCGCACCGGCTCCGCCGGATATATTGAGAGATCGGAGGCTTTAGGATGGCTTATAAATATCTGAACCGCTCCGCAGTATTGGAACATCTGCAAGAGGGGCAAACGGTAAATATTGATGAGTATATAGAGAAAATGCAGTTTTTCAAGAAATACGGGAGCTGTCAGGGGGTCTATATAACAGACAGCCGCTACATTGAGTATGCAGAAATCGGCTTGCACTATTACAAGTATGATACATTGATAAAATTCTTTGAGGATTTCAAACAGAGAAACCGCACAAAGCATATATTGATAACATTCAGCAAAAACCACCGCTTACAATGTGAGCCGGTGCAGGATTAAGGAGGCCTTTATATTATGGGATGGGATTATACACACGCTACACACTACACCAGAACCGGAGCTATTGACCGGAAAGCCGAAATTGACGAACTTTACACATGGCAGAACGACACCAGAAAAGCCGAGGTTGTGCGCTCCGCAATGGTAGGAAGTACATACTATGCAGCTATTAAAATAACAGAATTGAGCACCGGAGAGACAGAGACAGCCGCCGCCGTTGCATTGACGCACACCAACAGCCGGGATTATTTCAACTTTGGAGTTAAGACGATGGGGGAAAGCTCTGGACCATGCGAAGATCATTGCCCGGCTTCTATTCTCTCTCTTCTCTCCCCTACTGATTCAGAATATGCCAATAACTGGCGTGAGAGATGCAGAAAGAACATTGAAGCAAAGAAAGATCCGCACGCATTGAAAAATTTACCTGTCGGTGCAGTGATCCGCTTTATTAAGTACAACGGCGAGGCGGTGGAGCTTATGAAACATCCGGCAGCGTATCAGTTCAAACGCCCGTTCTGGTATTGTAAGGAATCCGGCTGTTATATGCCTGCTACCAGAATCCCAGACAGTTACGAAGTAGTTACCGCATAACACATTGAATCAGGAGGATAAAAGACCATGAATAATACAGTATTGAGAATTGAGAACGGAATGAGCAGTTTTGAACTGCTTCAGGCCAAGGTTGCAAGCCTTGAAGCAACGGAAAAGCGCATGAGCATTGAGGAAGATCGCCGCATGGCTGCCATTGATGCAATGGATCACACTTATAACAATCCATCCACACCACGCCGCACACGTTTTGAGCTTTCTATTGAGCTTCCTATCCAGCGTGAGGCATTGAAGAATTACCACAATGAGCGCAGCCGGGTATCTGCCGAACTTCGAGGATTAAGAACGGCCATTGATCTTATATTGACCGTTGCCAACTATGGAGGAGAGGTTACACCGAATAACCGCCGGATGATTGAGAGTATTTTGGCTTAATCGTTACATTGTAACATTAAGTAACAGCGTGTAATATGGAGGTAACGCAAAATGTTAAATATGTCATTTTATAATGGTACATTGAACCGTCCGGAAGCTGCGGACGTTGTAAGAGCTTCTAACAAAACACTTTATCACAGATATGGCTTTGCTTATAGGGGTGCGGAGAAACGCCCCATAAGCAAGGAAAACGCATTGAAAATTATTGAGGACACCGGGAACTATCTGGATGTAACAGAAACCGACAACGAGATCCTTTTGAATACCTATTCAAGTAATGATATGTGGTAGGAGGTATGAACATGGTAGTTATTTCATTGACAGATAGAGAACAGACATTATTGAGCGATAGCGTATTGACAATGATAGAAAACGCAGGTCAGGCGCAACGCCTTGTATGTGACACTGAATCACAGAAAGCTATTGACATACACATCAAAGAATTACAGGCATTAAACAGAAAGTTGTGTACTACCGGCATCCGGTAAAGAAAGGATTGAGAACCATGAGAAAGAAAAGCGTATTTATTAACTGTATGGAGACATTGACCGCAAACAGAAAACACAGCGAGGCCCGCACACTTCTCAATGCAGGACTGAAAGAGTCCGCAGAGAGACAGACCGCTGCCACCGCTCCGGCGTATGAACTTACAAAGCCGTATATCTTCCCTGCCGTTGATGGCAATATGACTTATCACACCTCATGGGGATCTCATGGAGTAAAGAACGAAGCCGAAACCATATTGAGTGTATTGAACTCTTTCCGCCTCCGCTCCACCCTTGCAAAAATCAATCAAGGACCACGCCTTACACAGTATGTTATTGAACCGGCTCCCGGAACTCAGGTGCAAGCCATTTTGAGACATGAAAAGGAATTTCAGGCAGCTTTACATTGCAACGCCTCTTTGAGATTTGATAATGGCTATGTGTATATTGAGGTTCCGACCGGTACAGAAACCGTGTTCCTGGGCGATATGCTCATTGATAATGAGTATCAGTCCTCCAGTGGTTTCACAATGGCGATCGGCATGGCGGTTGACGGTTCCAAGCATTACATTGATATTGCCAAGGCTTGCCATATCCTCATTTCTGGTATGACCGGATCTGGTAAATCAATCGTTCTGCATAACCTCATCTTGTCTCTATTGATGAAAAAGAATCCGGCACAGATGCACTTATATATCATTGACCCAAAAGCAACAGAGTTTGAGTATTACAAGAACCTTGCAGCGTGTACGGTTGTATCTGAGGTAAATGGTGCGGTTGAACTATTGAAGAACCTTTGTATTGAGATGGATCGCCGCTACTCCATTCTTGCCTCTACCGGCTGCCGTGACATTGACAGCTATAATACAAAGTTCGCAGATGCTCCTATGAGGCGTGACATAGTTTTCATTGATGAGTTATCCGACCTTATGAGCATGGGTGGAAAATCCGTTGAGGGACATATTGTAAGAATTGCACAGAAAGCCCGTGCCTGTGGCATCCACCTTGTAATCGCTACACAGTACCCGGTTGCAAAGGTTGTTACTGGATTGATTAAGGCAAATATGCCTACAAAGATCTGTCTCCGTGTTGGTACAGTCACAAACTCTATGGTCACATTGGATATGGCCGGCGGCGAAAAGCTCATGGGCCATGGCGATATGCTTTTTCTCCCTAACGGTTCTCTTTCCCCGGTAAGGTTGCAAGGTGGGTTTGTATCTGAGACGGCAATCAACAATGTCGTTGCCGGTTTGATGAAAAATCAGTAAGTAGGAGGATGGTTAGAATGGCAGGAAAGACAACAACGGCTTGTACGCATGAACAGTATGAGACTATCATAAAAACTTTATATGAGGGCATTGGAGACTGCATACAGCCTAATCCCCGGATTGCTACGATCCTCGTTATTGAGGCGAATGTAGGATTGCGTATTGGAGACACACTCTCCCTCCGGCGTTCCTCTTTCATCAAGACACCATCCGGCCACGCTTTCAATATCGTTGAGCATAAGACCGGAAAGGTTCGCCGTTTCAAGGTCCAGGAACAGGTCTACAACTTCCTCCTTGAATATGCGGACTCTGAGGGCATTGAGGGCGATGATCTGATATTCCCTATCGGTGTCCGGGCAGTGCAAAAGCATCTGAAAAAGGTTTGCGACTGGCTCGGTCCTGAATATGAGGATATATCCACCCATTCGTTCCGTAAATACTTCGGAACAGAGATTTACTACAAGAATGGAAAGGACATTGAACTGGTCCGCCGCCTGTATCAGCACAGTTCCGCCGCCGTTACGGCTCGTTACTTGGGTGTTACGGACGAAAAGATTGAACAGGCATTAGATTCCCACGTTGATATTATTTACCGCCCCAAATGAGGCGCATATATAGTAATGGTTCCTTATAAGATTTGTCTATTTGAGTGTCGTGTAACAGGTTTCTGGCAGTTTTTAATGTGAAAACTGCTGCCGGTATGAGGGTTGATAACGGCATACACCATCCCTTTGTTGGTTGACAGGTTTTCCGGCTTTAATGCGAAACCGGATAAGGATAGTGGGATCTCCTGACATTCGCGTATCTCCGGCGGAGCGCACGATGCCGCTTGATAAGAACGTGTCCAAATAGACAAATGCTATAAGGAGCCATTGAAGAAATGGAGGTCTTAGGCATGATTGATATTACAAACTGCAATAAAATCATAGTCGATACCATTGGGAAAACAGAGAAGATCATTGAATGGTATCAGCAAAATAAAGATTGGTTGGATGCCGAAGAGTTCCGCATCCCCATCCCCTCCGCATTGGTTGAGCTGCCGGAGGAAGATATTAAATTCTATTATGAGCAGGAGGGTGTATTCGTCAGGCTGCATCTGTATATGGGTGGCGTGTATGTCTGCAATTATCGGTATGATCCGAAAACTCAGGAAATCGAAAACATTGTCTTTCCTGCCGGATTAAGCAAAGAGAAACGAAAGGTTGCCCGGATGGTTCTTGCCGCTGACAGAACGCCATACAAGGAGGCATTGAAGTTCCATTCTCTCATGTGTTTTGCAACTCATTACCGCAACTGCATTGAGACTACGGAGCAGAAAGAGAAACGCATTTCTCATAAGCATCGAAAAATCCTGCGCCGTTCCGGCGGTGCTACACCACTGATAACCACATACCGCATTGATAGCAGACCTGTTCCTGCAGACGGTACAAAAAGGCACTACACAAAGCCTACCGAACAGGTAAGTGTGAGGGGATTTTACCGAACTACCAAAACCGGTAAACGTGTATGGGTTCGCCCTTTCACGAAATACAATGGAAATTCTGGAAATAACAAAACATACAAAGTATAGGAGGATCACTATGAGTAATTTGAAAGTTTATGCAAAAACCATCGAAGATGAGGCTTTGGAACAGATTAACACTCTTCTGTCTCAGGATTCCTTTAAGGACTGTAAGGTTCGTATCATGCCGGATGTTCACGCCGGAAAGGGATGCGTCATTGGCTTTACTGCGGATCTCGGAAACAAAGTAATTCCGAACATCGTTGGCGTGGATATTGGATGCGGTATGCTTTGCGTCAGTTTAGGGCATAGGGATTTTAATGCTGTTACATTGAATACTTTAGATCGTGTTATCCGCACCTATGTTCCAAGTGGGAAAAATGTGCATGATGGGCGGCAAATGCGTTTTGAAGAATTGAAAGAGCTTTATTGTTACCGGGAATTAAAAGATACCAAACGTCTCGAACGCTCTATTGGCACTCTCGGTGGCGGCAACCATTTCATTGAGGTTGATGTTGCAGAGGACGGTTATAAGTATCTGATTATCCATACTGGCAGCCGCAATCTTGGGAAACAGGTGGCAGACTACTATCAGAACCTTGCCTATGAGTTGATGTGCGGTAAAGATGATTTGTATGATCGTCAGGAAAAGCTCATTGCCGACTACAAAGCTGCTGGAAGAAAATCTGAGATTGAATCCGCAATCAAGGAGCTGCGCCGAAACTTCCGTGCTGTCACTCCGAAATTGCCGAAAGACCTCTGTTATTTAGAGGGTAAGTACCGTGAACAGTATCTCCATGATATGAGGATATGTCAGAAGTTTGCCTACATGAACCGTGTTATGATTGCTCAGATTATATGCAATCACATGGGATGGGGTGTTGATGCAGATATGCCGGACTTCTTTGAGTGCATCCACAATTATATCGACCACGACTCCAACATCGTCCGTAAAGGTGCTATCTCTGCCAAGTACGGAGAAAAGGTTCTTATCCCTATCAATATGCGTGATGGGTGTATTCTCGGAACTGGCAAGGGAAATGAGGATTGGAACTGTTCTGCGCCGCATGGAGCTGGACGGATTATGTCACGAATGAAAGCAAGGGAAACTCTAAACATGAGTGATTATTCAAACTCTATGGATGGCATCTACACTACTTCCGTATCAGAGGAAACCATAGATGAGGCACCGATGGCATACAAGCCTATTGATGAGATTGTGGAATGTATTGGAGAAACCGTTGATATTCTTGCGATTCTGAAACCTATATATAATTTCAAGGCGAGCGAATAATGTGGCATTGATGGACACATTGATGTATAATGGACTAAACATTTATATAGGGAGGATATGTCTATGAAGATGAGATATTTTGCCATACTGTTACTGTCGGCCGTTCTTTTGACTGGTTGTGGCGGCGGTACATCTACCAAAAATGGCACTACTGCGGTCACGACTACGACAGAAAGTAAAGACAAAACAGACCTTGCAGATTTGATGAGTACGCAGGATTATTCCTGCACTGTGGATGATTCTTTTATGTATTACGTTATGTATGTAACAAACAATTCAGATAAGGTTGTGAGTATTGATCTGAATGTGACCGCATTGGATTCTTCCGGCAGTATGGTTGGTTCTTCCAGCGATGGAACAAAAGCGGTTGCTCCAGGGCAAACAGCCGGTATATGGACCACATTTGATGAATGGGATAAGATTGATAGTTTCGATTACACACTGTCGGTATCAGAGGAAAAGGAATACTCTCCTGTCTATTCTGACTTATCCGTTGACTACAATACTACCGACAGCGGCATTGTTGCATCCGTGACAAACAACGGAACTTCCGCCGCAGATTATGTATGTATGGATGTGGTGTACCTTAAAGATGGGAAGATGGTTAATTTTAGCGAATTATCTTTTATGGATGATAACCAGGAATTGCAGCCCGGTACAACTCTTTCTCAGGAGGGCACTTGCTACTCCGATTCTGGTTTTGATGATGTAGTGATTGCCATAAATGGCAGAAAATGATTTAAGGCAGAGGTTTTATTCCTCTGCCTTTTCTATGAGTTCCCATGCCTTTTCATCGCCAAATTCTTTCCTTACGGTTTTCCATAATCTGAGGTACTTCTTGGATTCTCTGTCCCTTTCAGTCCTTGCCTTATCAATCTGACTTCTGAGGCGGCTTATATACTGCTCGTCCTCTGTCTGAATCAGCTTATCTGAGTCACGATACAGTGACCGGATCATACTTTCTTTGAGCATTTCCACCCACGGCGTAGATACCTCTGTACTGCGCCCATTGATTGAACGGCGTGTTTTATATTCCCTATCGGATAAATCCTGTTTCTTGGCTTTCTTGGCGCAGTAATCGCCAATATACACACCAACCCAGTCTGGGATCTCTCCTTTGACCTGATCGTAAAGTTCTCTGGTAAGCACATAATAGTTGTAGTGACCTACGAACGATTTAACTGCTGCACTATGGAAATCTGCCTTTGATACCTTGACCTCATAGCATCGGAAAATGCCCTTTGTGTCGTATGTCATGTAGTCCACACGCTCCTTGCCGCCATATCCTATTGTTACCTCATAGCAGCCAAATGTCCCCATTTTGTATGTGGCTCTTCTGATTGCCTTTTCCAATGCTACGGTTTCTGCGGTTTTCATTTCAGATCCTCGATTGAGAACACCAGACCTACGCAATAAATCTCTCCATCTTCCCAAATATCAAATCTCTCACAAGGAATTTCCGTCTCATATGTCCACGTTGCCGGAAGTCCGTCCCTGTTCATGCCATCACACCAGACAGCATCTATCCAGTTTGCACGTTCTTCTCCCTCCTGATCCACACCGTTTCTGTCAAAGTATACTCTTCCTCCATCGAAGCAACCGCCCTCATCATAGATTGCCCCATCAAACTCCATGAGATCATCAGATGCACCGTAAACAATAACCAGACCGCTTTCCTTTGCTTCCTGCTTCACATCGTCAAAACTATCTCCGTATGCTCTCCCATTGAGCTTTTCTGCCAATTCTTTTGCTGTAATCATCGCATATCCTCCTTAATCTGTATATACCACTATTCTCTGTCCCTCCATTCTGTAACCAAAACAGAGGTTTCCACCGTCTGCTATGATTGCACAGTCATGGTCAGACAGATTATTCACGTTTCCGATAATCTCATAATATTTACAGGCATATCCGCTTTCTCCGCTCATAATAACGGTTTTCTTAGAAAGAATCTTATTCCGCTGTTTCTCTGACATACAATCCCATTCATACGGATATACCACAACTGCCTTGTCCTTGATCTTTTCGTACTCCTTGAACCATGTTTTAATCATCGGCTGACTCCTTTCTTGCATATTTGCACCCTGAGAAGTTGGTTCCGACATCAAGAAACATATCCAGAATGATTTTCTCGCTCTCTCCGCAGAAATTTATATGTCCTGTCTTTGTGTGTTTAACTATCAGCTTTTCGCAGTTAAGGCAGCACGCCTTTTCGTTCCGTTCCTCGAACCTCTGCAAAGCCGTCTTATTCATTCTGGTTTCCTGCCTTTCTGAAATGATCCGCAATTTTGCAGATTGTAGCATCTCCGACTCCTTTGATTGAGGAAATCTCTTTGAGAAATTTGTTAATATCCGCTCCGCCGGAGGACTTTTTACCCTGATTAAAACCCTCACTTCTGGCTTTCTCCACTCTGTCCTCAACATAATGTACCAACTGCTCATCTGTCATTTTCCGCATCTTTACGGCTTTTTCGTGAATCTTATCCTCGTCCGCAGTTCTGCGGCAACTTCTTTTCTTTGCCATTGTGATCCTCCTATCTCATGTATGTTTCAACAATGCACGCATCGTCCTCCGGTGTCCTTGGGAACTTAAAAATAAATCCGGCTGACATTACATCATCTTCGCATCTTTTAAGGTTTTCATATTCGCAGTAAACATTCGTTGGCCGATTCTTCTCTCCGTCCCATACTCTTGCCACCACTTTTCCCGGAAAGTCTTTCGGGCTGTCATATATCACTACTAGCGGCACTTTTATATCTGAATAGTCCACCAGATTAAGTGTCGGTACTCTCTTATACAACGGCGTGTTCTGTTTTGCTAATTTCTTCTGTTTGTTCACTCCCATACCTCCTGTAATTCCACATGGAATGATTTCAATAGTTCATCGTCCATATTTGACATAAATGTTCTGTACGATATGTCTGGCTTATTTTCCATAAACCACTCTACCGCCTTTTGATTTCTGGCTGTTCTGGTAGATAGATTTCTCCAATTATCCTGATACCGAACCCGTTTCAATTCTCCGTACAATACAAGAAATCGTTCTCTCGTGCCATTCCTATCAATCCTCATAGGCACATACGGATCAACAATCTCGTAATCTATCCGCCGGACTGCTGCCGGAACTGCCATAACCCACATTTCTCCTGTGGCAACGGCATCCGGCACTTTATCCGCTATCTGCTCCGGCATGAGGATAGCATCACTCTCTATGTAATACGCATGGATAACAACCGGCACACCGATTCTTGCCATGTTGTACGCCACTGTTCCGCCTTGCGGCATCGCCTGGATTGCACTCAATATGTTAGGTGCTACGCATATCCTCGGAGTGGTGTTATCCTCATCCGGGCAAATCTGTTTTGGAACTCTCGGAACAAATCTCTCTACTTCATCAAATGAAACGTGAACCAATTTACTGCTGCTTCTTTTTCCTCTTTGCTTCATCCTTTTTCCGTTGGCGTTCCTCCCAGTAGGGATGTTCCAACCTTTCCAGTCCAGTGCATCCTATCTGCAGGCACTTATGGACTTTCATTTGCTTCGTTGATAGATACCCTTTATGTGTTTTGCAGTACGCTACCGGCGATTTAAGCATATTCTTATCAATGCTCTGGAATAAATCAGGCATGAATAAGGGCTTTCGGAAACTCTTGAATGAGTTCTTCGCCCCAAATGTCCGTGAGGCTCGGTTTCATAAATACCGGTATGTTGTACTTTCTGCACTGCTCCACAATATTTTCAATCCATTCTCGTCTTGGTATGACTTTATCTTTTCTGCTGCCAGTCTCAGCTCCTACGATTATCCACTCCGGGATGTATGATTTCTCACTCAGCTCTCCGAAGTCTGCCAGTATAGGCTCTACTGACAAAAACGTATGGAACTCATAGTGTCCGTCCTGCCCCATATACTCCGTATCTGGATCTGTGACTGTCGTTCCGTACCACATATTATCTCTGAGTGGTAATTCTCCGTAATGATGCAGCTCCATATATCTTTTGGGGTTCTTCGTGAGGAAGAGGTAATTATGCTGTGGAGCTTTCTCACAAGCATTAAACACTTCCCTGATCCATCTATCAGGAACCCACTCTCCAAACACATCCGACATTGAACCGACAAAGATATTTCTCTGCCTCTTTTTGTCTCTGTATTCTCCCATGCGGTATCTGTGGATTGTCGGCACAAATCCATGCGGATAGGCACATCTGAATTGTTTTCCGGTCTCATCATCAACATAATACGGTTGCTCATTGATCTCATAAGTTTCAGAACCATCGTCTCCGAGTTTGTATGTCTCAGGTTCTACCAGATGGCATCCTTTCCGTGATACAAAGCGGTTTGCAATACCTCTAGCATAACAATAAGGGCATTTATGACGGCAGCCGGTAATCGGATTCCATGTGCTGTCAGCCCACTCTATTTTCGTTTTATCCAAGTCTCTTCCTCCTACCTGTGTATTTCCCTACATGATTGATATAACCGCAATAACAACACTTTACCTCGTCTCTAAGGCGGCTCTTATAAATCTGATTTCCACAGCATCCACAGTCAAATTCTTGCGGATTGATTTTCTTTTTCTTCATAAACGCATCACTCCTTTGGAAATAATTTGTCATAAAACCATTCAATATCACGGCGAACCTTAAAATATCTAAATTTATCCTCTTCGCTCGTGCTTCTTACACTGATATACCCGTGAAAAGCATTTACCTCTTCTACTACCACCGGAAGCTCTGCATATTCCGTCTTTAACATCCACTCACTTCCGAGAGGGTATTTATCGAATTTTGAATAGTCGATCTTTTCGTCCGCATGAAACGGAAGATCGTATTTTCTTTTATCCACAGCCAAATCGTCAATATAGCAAGTGGCATACACTTTTCTTGGATTGTTACCATATTTTTCAACGTTTTCCGGCAAATTATCATTGACCGCATCGAACTCTAAGCCAAATTTACTGCACCAGTCCACCGCTTCTTTCAGATGTTCTTCCACTCTGCAAGTCCAAAGGATCACTTTTGCTCCCTCTGTTCTGCGTTGAACAAGATGCTGTATCAGTTTTTTGTTCGGTGCGCCAATTCCGGGCCACTTACTTTCGCAGAGTGTTCCGTCAAAATCAACCGCGTAAATCGGTATAAAACTACTCATCTCCATTCCTTTCCATCCCTAAATCGAATAGGGATAATTGTGCTTTTTCTCTTTCCAGTCTCGCATTTGAAACCTCATACATCTCGGTGTCTATCTCAAACCCTACAAACCTCACGCCGGTTCTGTGATATGCGATGAGGCTTGACGCAGATCCTACATGGGTGTCAAGCACCACCCCCCCCGATAGCTTAAAAGCACCTACTAGATATTCGTACAATGCTATCGGTTTCTGGGTTGGATGGATGCGCTTCTCTGAATTTGTTCCGCCAGTGTTTGAGTATCTGAACAGTTTTGCCGGGAGATTGTAAGAAGTCCACGCAATCTCCGCTTGTGAAAAGGCATCCCACGGCTGCACCTTATCCCATACAACAAAACACTTTGTTGGTGGCAGATTGAAATAATTTCCGCCCCATATAATCTGATTTTTCGATACGCGGAACAATTCTTTGAAGTATTCCTCCGTTGGCGGTTTGCTATCCCATTCCTTTACCTGTCCACTTCGTTTCAATCTGCTTGCGGTGCTTTCGGCTGGATAACCGTTCTTCGTCCGGCTCTTATTGGTTCCCATCGCCATGTTCGGCGCATTGATTCCGTATGGTGGGTCTACGATTGCCACATCAAAGTATTTATCAGGGAAAAGTTTCATGCCGGCCATACAGTCCATGTTGTAGTAACCAAAATCTAATTTATCCACTTAATAATGCTCACTCCCTTATAACCTTTTTGAAACTCATACCACGCATACGCAACTGCACTTCCGCCTCCGGCTTTCATTTCCTCAAACATTCCATTTTTGGCGCACAGAATACGGCTGCGTGACACATATACATATCTCGGAGGGTATTTCTTAAACAGCTCGCCTCTTGCCTTTCCCTCCAAGAACTGTAATTTAAGGAACATGAACACCTTTCTCCCGTCCGGTATGATCGTCATTGCGTGTTCAATGAACTCTTTTGCGTACTTGTACGGAGGATTGGTAAGAATATCGCCATCCCACATTTCTGTTGTCTGCAAGAAGTCTATTCCGCCCTCTCCATACCCTCTGTCGATAAGGTCCGTACTGCGTACCTCGTACCCAAGTTCTATGAGACGTTCTGATAAGTGTCCTTGTCCTGCAGAGCACTCCCAAATCTTATGATTCAGCTCTGCCCCCCCCCTGTAACAATGCGTCTACTGCGATAGGGTCTGTCGCATAGTAGTCGTTAATCTCTCTTTCTTTCTCTGTGTGGTTGGATGCACCAAGAGTTGTAAAAATGCTCTTGCCATTTCCGGTCCAATCTTTTCCCATTTCTGATCTCCTTATAAATATCCAAATCTGTAACCATATATGGATTCTAGTTCTCCGCGGCATACCTTACCGACCGAGTTCGGCGGTAGATTGTACAGTCGTTCCGCCTCACGACATGAGAAAAAGATTTCTTCCTCATCGCCTATGCAGATAACCATGCGATGTTTCCCCGGCTTGTCCCTGCGGTTTCCGCACTGTACTCTTTTATCAGCCCATCTCAGGTTGTATATGCTGTTGTCGAACCTCTCTCTGTTGTTTATATGGTCTACTGTGTCATACCGCCGTCTGTTACCCATGTAGAACGTCTGCATAACTATCTGGTGTCTCTTAAATCGCACTTGGTTTCCGTCTGTATCTGTGAACATACTGGAAATATCGTATTTATCTCCGTATGCCATATTGCATAGGATCCCATTCCGTATGAGTCTGCCAAATGATGATATGTAGCACTCCATGTTGAAGTCATGCACACTCTTTACTTCCAAATTCTCATCAAACTTAACAAGCCGTGTGACTTTTCTCCATGTTTCTTCCTTGTCCGGGTACTTCCGGCGGATATACTCAAAAGTTTCTGTTTCTCTCATACTCTCTCAAATGTGTAGATTGAATTTCTGGTTGTTACCTCAATGTATTTTCCTCTATCCTCGGTCTTGAATCCGATAACTGTACTCGTAACAATCATGCCGACATACGGTGTTCCATCCGGCTGAGCCAACCATTCAATCATCATGGCATCTCCGTTTCTTGGAGTGGGTTTCTTGCACATTCTCCCTACTCTGAGAGGGTATCTGCCCTCAATTCTCGGATTGCCTTTTCTGTCTGTAATTGATACAACTCTATAAGTTTCCATGGCAGCCTCCTTAATAAAGATTCCACAAAAACAGTTCTTCGTTTTCTGCCGGATCGCACTTTTCTTTCCATTCCAGTTTTCTCACTACATCCCATGTTTTCATGCAGATATTAGATAAGTCGTACCTGTCGTACACCCTCTTGTCGATAAACAGGCGCATATCCAAGTCCTCATCGTAGAGATTGGAACTCATGTATTTCAGATTACGAATATCCTCATCTGTGGCTTCTGCATGGACTGTTACTGTGATACCATCCAAGTGTTTTAAAATTACCGGATGATCGTCCATTGTCAGACAAGCCGTATAAAGATAGATTTTCTGTCTCTTATTCTGCTTTCTGAGCATTTTAATGACTGTGTAGAGTTGTGCCGGATTTATCATAGGCTCTCCGCCGGTAATCACAACTTCCTCATAGTCCTTTAATGCCGTGATACCGCCAATCACTTTCGCCAATGATGTGTAGTCCAATTTGCTGTTGCAGCACCCCGGGCACTTCCGGTCGCACTTTGATGTGATAATTACTCTCGCTGTCTTTTTCATCTTTCCTCCTTAATCCATGCCGTCATAAAGGCTTTCAGATAATTCAACCTGTTCGTCTGTCAAATCCCTAAGTGCATTGATTATCTTCATCTTTGTTTCTTTGCATGGGAAATATCCGTACTTTGCATATCTCAGCATCCGTTCAAAAGTGCTCATTGGAAATGGAATATCTTTATCAATTACAATCCGTTTAAGATGTAGATGTTCAAAAAACGCATCATCCATCAGGATTTTGTACTCAATGTGTGTTTCCGGTATTCCAATTTCCTCTAAGAAATGCTCATCTTCCAGAGTTTCAAACGGAAGTTCTTGTCTTTTCGCTACCGCACCAGTTTCATCCTCTACTTCCTCTTTGTAATATGCGAACTTCGTGATTGTGAAATCGAACTTATTCAGAATTTCTTCCGGTTTTCCAAATATTTTGCAACAAAGTTCAATCACAACACCTGTTTCAATGTGTTTGTATGCCTTTACATTGTCGTTTTCGTAGTGGAAATGATATTTCTCATCTCTTACATCGTCTCCGTCATATCCTGGTGTCTGACTGTCAAAATACTGTACCGCATCATCAAAATCGCTTTCATTCTCAAAGAAAATATCAAGGTCCTTTACCTTTTCTTTATTGAATATGTTTTTGAAACATCCTCCACATATAAATCCTTTGTGACCGGTCATGTATTCATCAAGCCAATTTAACATCCAGAAGTTTTCTCTATCTCTCTTTATTAGAGCCATGCTTCCTCCTATCTCCGTGCCATTGCATCCTCGTATAACCGCTTATACACGTCCCTCTCAGCAGTTATCTTTGCAATTTCCAACTGTGTCTCAATGTCCGGCATCTCCACCTTTTCTGCGATAGGTTCGGGTTCTTTCTCGTCTGGCTTCACTGCTTCATTTGCAGCTTCCGCCCACTTCTTTACCAGATCATTCGATTTGATGTTAATTCCAATGCCGATACTTACTGCCAACGCTGCATCAATCTTTTTCATTTCCGCCATAGAACACTGCCCTATGTAATCTCCAACCTTATCCTTGTTTACCGTATCAATCTGCTCACAAAGCACGGTGGACGGATATTTTGAACTGTTGATTTTAACGTGTGTCGGCAACGGTTTCTTTTCCTGGGTGGTAAGGTAAACCACTTCCAATATGGGAGCCGCATTGTTTCCAATGTCATTGCTTATAATTACCGCCGGTCTACCCCCCCTTGTACATTTCCGCTATATTCGCTCTCATTGCGGATATAGAAGATTTCCCCTCTATAAAATTCTTTGTTCATAGTGTCCTCCTATCCCATTCGTGGATCGTAGTCCTCGAACCGTTTTATGGTTTTGAAAATTTTTCTGTTATTCACATACCTTTGAAGCAATCTCACGGTGTCTCCGCCCTTTGTGTGTTGTTTGTCGTACACCATTACATACGGGTCATAATCCATATCTCTCAGGGTGTATATCCGTTCCAAGTCCTGCTCAATCGTTGTATTGAAATTTGTCAGAACGAACACGCTTGTTTTTCTGGCTTTCCATCCGGTTATGTCTTTGAACATTTTGAACTTTGGTACAATAAGTTCTTTATCCTCATACCGATCCCAGGCGAAATGAACGCTGTCAACTCTTAACTGTCTTATCATTTCTGCCTTTTCATCTGTCATAATGCGAATATCTATGCCCTGATTGATGTTTACCTTTGCTTTGCTATCAATGAGCTGCTGCAATAAATCTTTCCAATCTTTGCAAGCTATGAGGTTCGGATCGCACAGCACTATATTTTTCTGTCCTCTCCAAAATTCCGACAAATCTGCAACTTTTCGTGAACATCTTCCCTCTTTTGCTTCAACATGGCAGAAATTACAGCCTCTTGGACAACCTCTTGTAAGAAATCCGTATGCCGTATCTTTGCATAATTCATGGTAAAGATCGTAGTCTGGGTAAATGTGTTCCACCTCTTCCGGTAGTGTGTGATCTCTTTCTTTGTGGTAAATCTCTCTCCCGTCTACTGTTTCTATGCAATACCCAGAACCGCCGCGTATAACCTCATCTGCATCTACAAAATGTTCGTAATCCGGTGTGAAACTGAATACCTTTGACATATACACACGATCCATGTGTCCCGAAAATAATGGGCTGTACCACTCAACGGAATCGCCTATGCTTTTATGCCATGCCGATAGTTTCATAAGAGGTATGTTTGGAAAATTGTGTCCGTCTACGTCAATCAGTCCTATCCTCATAGACCTCATCCTCCTGCGGCATCTCAAACACTCCCAGCGGTTGATCTGCCACATATTCACATACTAAGTCTCTGGGGTTTTCATCCTGTCCTCTTTCAAACAGCAAATTCATGGTGTAGCAGTCCATAAGCATTGAAATCGCCATTCTGCATTTTTCTTTCGTAGAGTATCTGCCAATCACTACTCTGCTTTCTCCTACGAGGGCGGCAACTTTGTACCGCCCATCATATTTGCTGTCCGTGCTGTATTCTGTTACCTTGTCGTTGTTCAGAACTACCGCTCCATCCTGAGACTTAACAAACATCACGTTTTGCCTCTCTTTCCTTAATTCGACCCATCTGGCGGTCGATCTTGAAATCAATACGCTCATTGACCTCTTCCACGCAGTTGAAAATAATTCCAAGCTGTGTGAGCATGATCTGTACGTCTGCGATTTCATCAATAACCGCGTCTCTCAAATCGGAATCCTTTGCGTTGCTCCGGCGGAATTTCAGAATGGCTTTGATGAGTTCCGAACACTCTTCGATTGCCATATCTTCCTGTTTATCCGAACCGTAGGTTTCCACGATTGTATTGAGGTCTCTTAACTGTTTCTGTGTCATATCTGCCTCCTGTTATTTTCTGTTTGCTTTTGCTATGCTCACGATAAGTACCAGAAGCAGGACAAGTACAATCCATGCAATCTCAATCCACAAAGGAATGAGAACCACCGGCCACGACCACTTAATCAGCTTGCAAAGTTTCAAAACAATGAATACGATCTGTAATACTCCTAAAAATCCCATACCGCCTTTTCCGGCACTGCTTTTATGTTCGTTCATACGTCCTCCTTGTGATTTACATATAATTTGCTTCTTTGAATACGAATGTGTGCTCTAAATCCAGTTTTTCAGACAGTTCTCTCAGTCTCAGGTCATTGGAGCTGTAAATCTTTTTCTTTTTCATATCAGCGACAAAAAACTCCTGACCGGTCTGTAAATACTCTCCTACCTTGCTTTTCCGGCAGATCTCATAGTCTGCATACTCAACGTCTGCTTCCTTGTTATCTTCCTGTTTTTCCTTTTCTGTTTTTCCAAACATACTGATTTTTCTCCTTTCTTTCACGTTTTCGTTTGTCTGACTAAACATTCTCTTCAAAAAAATTTAATGCAATCCGTCAGACCATCTATACAGAATAACGGCGGTATCTTCGTTAGGATAAGAAACTCCCAAGAATTTGCCATTAACTGTTTCGCAAGCCTCTGTTACTCTGTCCACAAATTTATTGAAGTCCTCTTTCACTGTCACATAATCGTGAAATCCCATTGTTCCCTCGTCTCTTTCGTGGTTTTCTCTCATTACCACCATCTGTTTTAATTTCTGCATATTGCCTCCTATTTCTTTACCTTGCAGTCTCTATATACATCCTCTTTTCCGATGAATAACTGCCCTAAGATTGCAACCAGAACATTTACCACGATACTGTTTCCGGCCTGCTTATAAAGTTGTGTGTTGCTATTTACTTTCTCCGCCTTATGGAAATCTGCATCTGAGAAATCCATCAGCCGCCAGCACTCTTTTGGAGTGAGCTTTCTTATGCGGTACTCTGTGCAAACCTTTGAGTTCGCATCTCCATGCGTTCCGGCGGTCAACGTTGGAGAATTGCCATTATCAGAATAAACAGATCCGCATTGACTTCCCTCGTTGGAAATCTGCCCTACTTTTGCCATTTCTGTACTCCTTTCCGCGAGATTGTCACTATGCTGCATACCGTCCTGCCCCCCCCGAACAATTTTCTCAATACGGCAAATCCCCATGCTTTGGGATGTAAGTGTAGGGCATACATGACCGCCGCCTTGCACTCTTCCTCGCCGTAATTTACTTGTCGGGTATGAGAAATCTGCAACTCCGCCAATCTCACATTCGATATAACCTTTCTGTGTTGCCTGCCGGATGCCTACATACTCTCTATCCATCATCCACCGTCCTTATCTCTAAAACCAGATTGTCTTTTTGAACAGTTGTGAGGGTGTTGGATATGCCATCAGTTCTTGCTTCAAGTTGAGTCATATTGCCTCTTTTTTCTGAAATCTGGTGGCTTTCGTATAATTTTCTTATCCTTTTGCCGTATTCAGTTCTGACGCAACGGCATATCGCAAAGTCAATCCTCATTTACTCTTATCTCCAAAACATAGTTGTCTTTTTGGACGGAAGTAAGTGTATTGCACAACCCCTCTGAGTTTGGCTCTAACCGTTGTTCCGTTGGTGCGCCTGTGGTTCTGTCTGATGGATTGCTTGGGTTTCGCCCTCTGCTTGCAACAATGATTCTTTCAACCACGTTTTCGCCTCCGTCTCTGTTATTATGCAAGGTACAGTACCCCCCCCCACTCGTAATCGCCGGAGCTATGCCGCCGGTATCATACACTCGCCCTTGGTTTGGGTTCTCTCTCGTGGAAGTGGGGAGAATATTGCCTAACCTCTTAATCCCGGTCTGCAATATCTTCTTTCCTTTCCTTGATTTCTAATATCTTTGGTTCCAAATTGCCCCCCCCCCACAAGTGTTTAAGGTCGGGGCAATTCCGTCTACGGAATAAATTCTTCCGCTCTGAGGATTATCCCAGCTCTTTCCTACGGCGATATTCCCCAGTTGTATGCAGCGTACCTTATTTGCCATTTCATAGTTCCTCAATTACATATTTCAAATGTTTGTAGTCGCTCGCCAATAGGGTAGGGCATATCATTTTGTACAATGCTTTATTGTATGGGTCGTAGATTCCACAAGCACTTTCGGAGGATCTTTGTAGTCTGTTGCCCTTATCGCTTGGCAAATACCCCCCCCCGATAAAACTCGGACCCTGTCCTGGACTTCTTTTTCCGGGTTCAGTGAGCCGACTACGATTATTCTGTCTGCCATTTACTTTTTCCTCCACTAAAACTTTCGGTGGATCTTTATAATCCGTTGCCGACAATGCCACTGATATGCCATCCGGGGACATTATACGTCCTCTTTCTCCGCCTGTTCCCGTATGAGCCACAATCAATGGCCGGCTCATGGTTCATCTGAGCTGTCTACTTCTGTAACACCGCATCCCAATGATGCCGGTCTACTGAGCCTCTGCCCCCCCCTAACGGTTTTTGAGATGCCATCTAACTGGCCGCTCTCTTGTAAGTCCTTGATGAGTTTCTGCGCCTTTTCGGAGTTGATATAATACTTTTCGTCTACCTCGTCCTCCAAATAATCTTTCATTGTCTTATCCAGTGGAACCGGCTGCGGAAATTTGTAATTATAATCTCCCAGAATAGATACCATGAAGCATCGCTCTCTGTTCTGCGCCACGCCGTAGTCCTTTGCATTGAGAATCTGCGTATAACACTTATATCCCTTGCTTTCAAGGAAGCTGCACCAGCTATGAAAATCATCTATGTTGTCCGCACTAATAACCTGTGGCACGTTCTCCATGAGAAGTATCTGGGGAAGATTTTCTGTCTCATTCAGAAGTCTTTCAACTTCCCACAGTAACCCGGAACGTGTTCCTGATCCTTTTTTCATTCCTCGCATCTTTCCGGCGAGTGATAAGTCCTGGCAAGGTCTTATGGAAACGAATACGTCATAAGGTAGGTGTATCTGTCAGTATTCGTTATTGCCAGATCACCCCCCCCTCATTGAGCAAATGTTGACAAGGTTGTGCGTGGCTTTTATGTTGTTGTAACATTCTCTGCGCCATGCGTCACTGTATGAATGACTCCTTATCTGCTCTTCCGTGAGAGGTTTCTTTCCATCCACGGATATTCCCAACTGAGTAAGTGCCTGTATAACATCCTCAGAACTCATTTCTGCACTGTAATCCGTATCATCGTCCGCCATGTGAATAGCTTTGTATGATGCCGTGGCGTGCATTTCCCATTCAGACATAAGGTAATGTTCAAACGGTACGCCAAGATTACGAAGTGCCATCGCCTGAGAACCAACCCCGGCGAACAATTCTATCAATCGCACTGGGTTGTCAGTCTTAAATGTTGGGTACATTAAATCAAACATTGAAATCTGATCCACTCGTTTTCTCCTTTCTTTGATTTTTTATCATGCAAAATCTCGCATAATTAAGCTGCCGGAAGTAGTCATTATTCGCATTTTCCCACATTGCCGGTAAGGTGCTCAGCCGTGTTTCATAACACTTATCGCACACCTTTTTCCCTTTCATTGTTGGATTTTTGCCACATATATAGCAAATGCCGTAGTCCGGTCTCTCTGAACGTGACAAATCGCATCGGTTTTTGTCTCTGTAATTTTTCAGATACGCCCTGCATCTCTGGCATAAACCACCATTCTGTGATTGATGTTTTCCGCATCTGGGGCATAGTCCGTTTTCGATGCGTGTCTGTTTTAACTGCCTTTTCCTCAGCCGATCTTTCTCTTTCTGTTCATCGGTTTTCCCTTTTTCCGAATAACTATCTTGAAATTGACCCAAGCACTCATAACATAGCTTTTTGTTAGGTTCTGCTGGATTTTTCCCACAATGAGTGCATATCCCAATCCTTTCATGGTATTTTCGGTTCTGCTTGCGTAATTCAGAATTTCTTGCCGCACAGTCAGGACACATGGATCTTTCCGGCGTTGGGTTTTCTTTACCACACTTCGGACACAATCCTCTTTCCCTCATCTCTTTGTATGATAATTTTCTCAATCCATTTCAGAGGTTCCCAGGATTTATGCGCGCTGCCCTTTCCTCCGTTACTTTTTAACGCCGAACTTCTCATACATTTCATCCAGTCTCTTTCTGGTTTCGTTTGACATACCGGATGGTGGTTCGGTCTTTTCCTCCGGCACTTCAATTTTTTGCATTTCTATCTGTGGGTCTACTGCTTTTTCCATAAGTGCTGCGTGTTTCTTCCCCATATCGGCTATGAGCGTCCTTACATTCTCCGGCAGACGTGCCTCTTCTTTCATCCGCTGCACCGAAGTCCGATAGTTCCTGATAAAGTGCGACTGTTCAATGGTTGCCACTTGGTCTGAATCCATCAACGCCCACTCTTTGAGGTTTGCCGCCGTTCCAACAGCTCTTTGGCACGCCTCCGGCAGTTTTGCAAATTCCTCTTCTGAGTTATAACCGGAGTTCCTTAACGCCCTCTGTACCAACGCCCATGCCTGCAGTTCGCTCATGCTTTCTTCCGCCGGAGCAATAATCTCTGTTGCTTTTGTTCGGATGTCTGCAATGGTTGGTGGAAACTTCTCACTCGTCATGTACTTTTGAATTGCCAAATTCGCCTGTTCATACGGAAGATCTTGTAACAATCCATACCACACATCGAAAGCGTCTTTATCTGGTATGAATGTCGGCTGTGCGTAGACCGCTTTCATAGCTTTTACCAAAATCTTAAATTCTTCTCTTTCCATTACCAGCCATCCACATCCTTTACTCTGTTTCCAATGCGATCTCCACTATTTCTGTATGCAGAAGATGATTGCAATTTATCCCAAATAATGCCTTTCCATCCATTCGACATACATTCATCAATAAGATTGCATACGGCAGTATCTCCATAGACAGAGACCTTATTGGCAACCTGTTTTAACAACGACTTCATGCCCTGTTCCTTATATCCGTCTTTACGTTCCGTCTTATACTTGAACCATTCGCGAAGTTTATCTGCCATTACATCAGAGATGGTGTACTCAGGGAGAAGCCTTTCAAAAATTGATTGGGTAGTTTCCCTCTTTCCCCCTTTTTTATTTTCTTTCTCTAACTCTTTCTCTAACTCTTTCTCTATGTTACCTTTTTGAACATTAACGTTACTCTCTGTTACACGTTCGTTACATTCAGTGTTTTCGGGTGTCTCAGTGGGTTTTGTCTTGTTTTTTTCTCTCTCCCGATACTCCCTAACCCTCTGTGCGGATGCCGATTCAGACCCAATCATTTTCAGAGATTTTGGTAAAAATAGTGTGCCGTCACTTTCTGTAACCACAAGCTGTAATTTTGAAAATTGTTGTAACGCTTGTGTAACAATCTGTAACGCAAAACCGGATGCTTCCGCCAACATTTCTGCGTCATACGGAATATCTTCGGAAAATCGCAGTTTGCCCTCATGGTCGATTGACTCTGTAATCATCCATATATAGAACATAACCAAAAGATCGCCATTATCCTTTGCTCTAAGTATCTTGATATAGTGTTTTTCAAAGAAGTTCCGGGGCATTTTGAGCCAAAAATACTTTTTCTCAGCCATCGAACGGTCCTTTCTCTATCTCTTCAAGGAATATCTCAATCCTTGGGTTTTTCTTATCCACATAGAAGTCATGCGTAAAGTTTTCGATTTCTTTCCATCCATCGTTTTTAATCACTCCGCATTTCTGTAAAGCATCCTGAAAAACTTTGTCTGCAAAGGAAAAAATATTGCCCTTGTCACGTTGTTTATCCGGCTCATAGAAGTTGTAATGAATGATGATAGGGTTTGTAATCGTAAGTCTCGGCAACTGTGTCCTGATAGCGTTACACGCGATCATCTGGTAATCTCTTTTCATTTTTGCACCCATCTGAGGATGCCTTGCACACTCATGTAGGTAATCGTTAAGATCCGGTAAGGTTCTGGTTCTGCCGTAATAATTTCCTTTGATAACAACCTTGTGCATCCCTAAGCCCTCCTTTCTTTCATTATGGGTGGAGCCGCCGGAATGACGGCTCCTGGGTAATTTAACAAAAGATCCTTGTCAGGGGTTTATACCATTTAACTAATCGAATTTCTTAAAAGGAGGTAAACCGTTTGTGTGTTCTGCGGCTTTCGTGACATATTTTCCTCAGAGACCAATCTTAGGAGATAATTGCAGAAACATATTTACGGGTTACGATTATTTAGGAAATCACGAAAATGTTTGATACATCCGCAAGTTCTTTTTCGAGATACGCTTTGATGTTGGCTTTCGCCTCATTCTTCCATGCGCCTCCGTCTGCCTCAAACAAGGCACAGGTAACGCCATAGCGATCATTGTCCTTTACTCTGAAAATGAAGTTACTCATAGGCTGCGCAACTTCTGTAAAGGTTCTGTACGGCATCAGGCGGCACGGACTTGGAACTTCAACTTCCTGCAGAGAGGCAACGCCTTTCTTGATTGCTGCTTTCTGCCCTACTCCGGTGTCTCCGTATTCCGCAACAGTGCCGGCCTTAACATTTCCGGCAAACTGTAAGATGATCGGCTTATCATTTGCCTCAGCATCCTCGTTTAAGAACTTGGACTGCACACCGATAACAAACTCTTCGTTTCCAATGAACTGACCGAATGAAAACTCCGGGATCTCTGCTTTGACAACTGCCAGTGTTTCTCTCTGGCGGTCTGCATCCAAACTGGAAAACAGACGAACCTCAGTAGGAGATACCACCTGGGCGATGTAATGACCGGTCTTGAAATCTGCTTTACTCTTTTTGATGAAATCCACAAGGCTGCTCAGATTACTCATTGTGATACTGGTTGCTCTGAGTTCCTTGCCGATCTGTGTCATATCTTTGTCTACATAGGTTCTTCCCTCAATTTCCTCAATATGGGGGGCATCGAGAGAAAGAATTTTCTCAATAGCTGCTTTTAACATATCTTCCTCCTGTTACTGTACGATCTGCCAATCATCTGCCAACATATCAGCCTGAGATGCAAGCCATCCCATCTGTACACCGGATGTTCCGACAAATGCGATTGCTTTGTTTCCGATGGCATCATGTTCGCAGTTCACAATATCGCCACAGGCGTTTTTGTAGCTGATATTAGTTGCAAGTTCAATGTACTGGTTCTTTCCGTTCCATCCCTGCCTTGCAACTTTCTTACCAGACTTCATCTCTTCTATTGCTTTTCCAAAATTCATAATGTCCTCCTTTAATCATTAACCGCTTTCAGGCTAATAACCTTGTGTTCGGTTTTCTGTTCCGGCTGCTTTTCAATAACCTCTCCGGTTTCAGGATCACAACCAAGTTCCTCTGCCGTTACCGGTTTTTCTTCCTCAACTTCCTCCGGGTTCATGCTCATACCGCAATCGTCCAAAGTGAGCTGACCTTTGATCGCACCTTTGGAATGTTCAGTAAGGGTTGTAACACCACTTCTGAAATCCTTGTTGATGAACAACTGAGTTTTCAGTCCCATCTCAGGAGCTAACTTAATGGAAGTCTGTACCTCAACGGAAACATCCTCTCTATCATCCTCACTAGGAGTAAGAGTAATCTTTACATCAAGGACACGTTTCTTCTTTGCATCAGTGTTCAAATCCAGAATGTTATCTGAGATTTTCGCTAACGCTCTGTCGATACGTTCTTGAACGCCTCCGGCACACATGGATGCCAATGTAAGTTTCTCTGCCACTGTTTTCACTTCCTTTCTAAAGAATTATTTATAATAAGCGTATCGCCTACTATACGAATGTTTTTCCGTATCTTCTCCGAAACATTTCCTTTGCCTCGTTTTTATCCTTGGCTTGTCCGGTAGATACCATTTCAAGCTCATACGCCAACTGTGCAATGATATGGCTCATTACTTTCATTTCCTTGTTGTGATGAACACTCATTCTACTTGAATTGTGATGGTCCGGCGATAAAGGAACCCACAGACCATCCTCGTCTGCATGGCTCCTGTTCGCCCCACCCATCAAGTGGTGTCTCTCGACACCGTAAGAGCCGTCTATCATATCGTAATCAGCGTATTTCATATCAATTACGATTGAATCTTTCATTAAATCTCTCCCATCAGCATATCCATGGAGACAGGACCATCCAGAATCTCAGTATCGGCACAATAATCGCATACCTCGCATCTAAGTGGCTCAATGTCTCCATCTTTAATGCGTTGGATTTTCACGATATTGTTTTTGACCTCTGCCAGTTTTTCATCCATCATCAGCGGTGGAACTTCAATAACCTTGATTCTCGGATGAGGAATGTTGTCTGTCTTATCCTTGCTGACAGCACAAATGTAAAACGGCAAGAGATCACCTGTATTCTGTCTGTAAATCTCTCTGTACACGGCAGCTTGCAAATCATATCCCCACCATTCGCAGAAATTGAGTCTCTGCCCAAGGTCCTTTGCGTAAAAGGTTTCTGTTATGCTCTTTACTGTTTTGAGGTCAGTGATTCGTCTGCCGTCTGCACTGTCAATTTTGATTTTGACAGGAACTCCCTCAATTTCTCCGGTCATAATAACCTGTTTATCTCCGGCCATGTACTGCATGAAAACCGGATCTTTCACGGCACGGTCAATCATAATTGAGGCCTGTTTGTATTCGGATTTCAACTCTCCGGCGGTTTTACCTCTGGATGAGAAGATTTCCGGGTGCTGTGCGGAAAATGTAGGAAGTGTACCCTCAAAGTAGGCATCCACATAGGAGCCTACCATTAACGCAGTTGTGGTTACTTCCTCAACTTCTCCCCGGAGCTTCGCCATAGCGTATGCTTCACAACCCATTTTTCCGGTCGTGCCGTTGAACTCTTTGTACTGAGAAACGGACACATACTGCATATTAGCTTCTTTGGTGTAATAGTTCTCCGGGGTAAGTTTAAGAAGATTACTCATCTACTTCCTTGAATGTTCCGTCAATCACACCATCAGAACTCTCATCTGCGTTATGAGAACTCTGATCGTGAGACTGGTAAATGTCCTGTGCCTGATACTTCTCTTTCGGTTTTTCCTTAACATCAAATGCCGAACCATCTTCAAATGCCTGACACTGTTCTGCGGTATCAAAGTTGAGGTCAATCAACTTACACAGTCGGCGGAGAACTGTTTTCTTACACATCTCTCCGTAACTTTCTTTCCAAGCCTTGCTGTTTGCTGCCTTTGAGAATGTCTGTCTGGTATGTTCAATGTCCTCTTTGCTCATGGTGTCGTACATCATGGAACCGTCTTTGTAGAGGACTACCGCAAATGCACCGATAATCTCTCCGTTTGAAAAAGTCTTAGGTCTGAAATTGACATACTGCTTACCGTTTTCAATTACTTCCTCAAACTTATCTCCCTCACGGACTACCTTTGCGTAAATGTCTTGAATAGGATTGCTCGAATATCTCTTGCACAGCTTGATCTCTCCCTTGTAATCAGTCTGGAACTGACACTGATTTCCGTAAGGAATTGCGTAACACTCTCCGTTAAAGAAATCGAGACCAAGGAAAGCTCCTTTTAAGAGTGTTCGCACAACGGTCGGTGCTTCGCATTTTGAGAAATCAGCTTGTCCGTCCTGTAGAACCGTCATGCAGTTCTGTAAAAATCTCTGCTTGTTGAATTTCTCCGGCAGAGCTGCAACCTGTTTTTCAAGGCTTTCGTCCAGTCCTTTATGAACTGCAACTAAATAATTTGTGTCTTTTGTTGCCATAAATAACCTCCTTGTATTTTTATGAATCTGCCTACCAAGAAAAGGCTATGGCAGGCAGATTATTTATTTTATTCGTTATCGTCTGTACCCCCCCCCCGAAAAGGTTCTTCAAGAAATCCGCAAAACCATCTTCGGAGCCGGGCTTAACTTTAACGGTATCGAAACCAAATTTCTTTTTCATCAAATCAGTGAGCTTTATCGTCTGCTCAGACATAATATCTTTGATGAGGTTGTTGGTTTCCTCCGCCCACTCCATTCCACCGTCAATATCTTCGAGAAATGCTTTATTTCCAGAAGAACTGCAACTGACTGATGTAGGCGTTACGGTCACTTCACAAGTGAACGGATGGATTTCAATATCTTTCGTATCATCCATAATGTGTTTGAGTGCCATCATTGCCATAAGTGCGTCAAAGTTATCATTCTTTCCTGCCATAGTGTTTCCTCCTACAGTTCAATAACTGTTAATTCATTGTTGCTTGTGGTTCTGGTTGCTATGAACTGCAACCCTTTCTTTTTGCACTTCTCATAGAGACGTGTGCGGTTTTCCTCAGACAGTTTCTCAGTACCATCAATAAGGATGATCTGTAATCCCGCCGGATTCTGAATTGCCACATCAATGCAGAGGTCAAGTTTTTCTCCCTCTGACAAATTGCTTACCGGCAATCCATTGATAAGAGGTATTCCGTCTTTAACGGTCAGACCCTCAATCGGAATCTCTGCGGTTTCCAGAATGGTTCCCGGAAGAGTTCTTGCCAGTTCGATCTTCTCTGTAAGACTGTTTGACTCACTCTGCAACTCATCAACCTCTTTCTGGATGTTCAACATTCTACGCCACTCATTGATATGGCCTTTCATCTTCTCAGTCTCATTGGCTTTTGCCATAAGATCATCAATAGGTGTGGTTTCCATATCTGCGTATTCTGCGTAGGATGCCTGCTCAGCTTCATACTTAGACACGGATGCCTCATACTCCGACTGAATTACCTTTACCTTGTCCGCTTTTACACCAGCAAGGCCGTCTTTCTTCTCTCTGAGGGCTTTTATTCTCTCTTCAAGCTGTGCCAACTCACTCTCAATGTTCTTTTCCTGCTGAGCCATTTCCGTATCAAGTGCGGCAATCTTAATTTCCTTGTCTGCCTGAAATGAGCGGATTTTTCCATCGTGGCTGTCTCTAAGGCGTTTTGCCTTTTCAATAGTCTCGTTGTTCTTGCGGATCTTCTCGATCTCTGTGTAGAGTTCTGAGAGGTTTTCCTTTTCCCATCTCTCTCCGTCATAGTCGATAGGAAGTGAGCTGCCAATATCTGCGATAACTGCTTTCTTCGCACGAATATCACGGTTTACATCCTGACGGTGCATAAAGTAGTAACCATTCTCTGCCTGAATATCATTCAGGACAGCCAAGATATTCTGCTCGTAATTTACATCCCTCGGAATCTCCCCGAACCATTCCTTGATGGTGTCAAGGTTCCAATCGTACTGAATCATATCCAAAATCGTTGCGTTCTGGGTTTTCTTATCCATAGAGATGAACTCCATAGGGGAAAGCTGCAACGGTGTGAATATTGTTTTCAGAAACGACTCAGGACTTGGAATTACATTGCCGTTCTGCTTAACAGATTTGTAATCTGTCATTGCCGTTCTGGCTTTTCTGTCAATGGAGAGACCGTTATCTGTTTCTATGTAAATCTCTCCCTCTGTCTCTCCGTTTTTTACGATAAATTCACGGTCGGAGGAATTTGTAAGAGCATATCTGATTGCGTCAATAACGGATGTTTTTCCAGTACCGTTGTCTCCGACAAGCTCAATGTTCTTTCCGTCCCCCTGCCATTCCTTAATCCCGAAGAGCTGCTTTATCGTGATTTTTGAAATCTTCATGGTGGATTTTCCTTTCTCTGTTTATGGGGTTCGGCAATGCCTTACCCCCTAAACCGCTACTGAATTACTGTTACGTTGGATGCCTGCGGTCCCTTGGTTCCGTCAACAACATCAAATTCTACGGGCTGTCCCTCTACGAGAGTCTTGTAACCGTCCATCTGCAATGCGCTGAAATGGCAGAACACATCAACTCCATCTTCGCCTGTAATGAAACCATAGCCCTTTGCGGCGTTGAACCATTTAACTGTACCTTTTCTCATGGTGCGTCTCCTTTCCTCAAAAAATATCTATTAAACAATCCTTGCGGATGCTTAACCTATACCAAGTCGTTCTTTCTCCTGATCCAAAAGGTGGCGATATATGTAAAATCCCCACTTGGATTTACCCTCTCGCTTTATGGCATATCCAATAGGCAATTTCTCCCTTTTCATAAGTTCACGGAGCGTAATCACATCCATTTGCAACTCTTTTGCTGCATTTTTTGGTGTCACTCTCTCATTGTTCATTGCTTCTTACCTCAATCTGTTCGTTTTGCTGTGCCTTAATTCGTTGTGGATTATCCTTTTCGTGTTTGCTCGACTAAACTTTTTGGGTAAAAAGTTTGCTGACAGGGACATTCAAAGCCGCCGCCAACGATTTCAGAGTACCGACCATAGCCTCATGCTCTTCGTTGTTTTCAAGCAGAACTATGGTTGTTCTGCTTACGCCAGACATTTGAGCTAACTGTTCCTGGGTAAGTTTCTTCTTTTCTCTAAGTTCTCTGATTCGATACGCCATTACTGCGCCTCCTTTCTTTGTCCGATGTTTGCTCGACTGAACAATTTGAGTATAGCCGACTAAACATTTATTGTCAAGCACATTTTACAAAAAAATTGACTTTTTGTACAGTGCATTGTATAATGGACTAAACATCAAAAGGAGGTTTTCGTATGACATTAGGGCAGATAATAAGGGCATATAGAGAAGAAAATAGCATGAGCATGGATAGTTTTGCGAAAGCTAGTGGTTTGAGTAAAGGTTACATATCTCAGCTTGAAAATAATCTCAATCCAAAAACAGGAGAACCGCCTGTTCCGTCTATGACCTCTATAAAGAAAGCGGCAAACGGAATGTTTATGAGTTTTGATGAGTTGTTTTCTCAGTTAGACGATAATATGAAAGTATCGGTTTCTCCCGAAAAAGTGAAAATGGCTAAGAAAGCAATCCGTATACCGGTTCTCGGTAATGTGGCTGCCGGAATACCCATTGAAGCTATTGAGGATATTATAGACTATGAAGAAATTTCTGAGGAATTGGCTCATACAGGAGATTTTTTTGCATTGAAAATCAAAGGGGATTCTATGGAACCACGCATATGTAATGGGGATGTAGTAATCGTCCGCAAACAGAATTATGCAGAAAGTGGAGATCTCGTCATTGTATTGGTAAATGGAGACAGTGCTACCTGTAAGAAATTGGCAAAATATCCGAGTGGCATCAGGCTAATCCCTTTTAATCAGGCATACGAACCACTCTTCTACTCAAATGAAGAGATTGAAAACAAACCAGTGAGAATCATTGGTAGAGTCGTTGAAAATCGACAGAAATACTAAAATAGAAAACCGCCTCTGCTGCTAACAGAGACGGTATCTATGAACACACACCGGAAAGCTCCGATATGCGCTCGTCTGGACAACTTGCATTATATCATCTTCCCGGTAGAAAAACAATATACCGGGCATTTTTACGCCCATTTTTAAGAAAAGGGGGATGATATTATGCGTCTGCCAAACGGTTACGGTAGTGTAATCAAACTAAAAGGCAAGAGGCGTAAACCTTATGCTGTCCGAACTTCTGAAATTGCGGAATTTGTAGAGATTGATGCTCCGAAAGATCCACCGTCTAATATCCGCCGGGAACTCAACCGGTATAACTTCAAATGGAAAAGAAAAGCTCAGATGTGGGCTGCTATTTCCTCAGAAGCCATCTGTGAGTTCGCCGAGACACTGATGCAAGAAGAGGGCTATGAGTATTCCATAGCTTACCGGCAAACATTCAAATACCTTGAATACTTCGCCAAACAGGAACACGCCTACGCTTTTCTGTCGGAATTAAATAATGCCGATGTGGTTGCGGAACATATTAAATACGCTGAGACACCTACTTTTGCAGAGATGTATGGAAAGTGGAAAAATTATCGAAAGGCTCTGCCGGATAAGATTTCATCAAACACCTGGCGGAACTATGAGATTGCTTTCAACCACTTATCAGATTTGCACCACAAGAAATTTAATGCCCTACGAACTGATGAGGTCCAGGAGTGTATCAATAAATGGACCTGTAAATCAAACTCTACTGTCTCTAATATCCGCACGATCCTTAATAATCTATACAAGTATGCCATGATGAACAACTATATAGAAAAAGATTTGTCTCAGTTCTTTGTATACTCATGGGTTGATCCGACAGAACAAATCCATAGCAGATATACCAATGAAGAAATTGCAACCCTTTGGTCTAAACTGTATGTGATAAACAATGTGGATCTCATTCTCATTACGATCTACACCGGCCTAAGACCTACGGAACTTTTGGAGATAACCACGGATAATGTGCATCTGGATGAACAATACATGATTGGAGGAATGAAAACAGAGGCAGGCACAGACCGGACAATACCAATCGCAGATAAAATTCTGCCACTAATAAAGAATCGGTTTGATCCGAACAGAAGATTTCTTGTGAATAATAAGTATGGAAACCACTACACCTACGGTTCCTATGTTAGCGCGAATTTCAATACGGTTATGAATAAGCTCAACATGAAACATCTTCCACATGATGGCAGGCACACGTTCGCATCTCTCATGGATGATGTCGGAGCGAATGAGGTTTGTATCAAACTCATAATGGGCCACAGCATGAGAAACAATGTCACAAAAGGAGTGTATACACATAAAACCACACAGCAGCTTATTGATGAAGTCAACAAAATTTAAGGGAGGTCATACCTCCCTTTTACTGTATAAATATTTCAAAACAGTGCCAAAAACCAAGTATATTATGCGTATATTATGCAAAATCGTTTGTATCTTGCGTGTATATTATAAGTATATTGCCAGTATATTACTATCGAATTTTTACTCAAACTTACGAACACTCACTGTAAAAATACGCACAATAAAACCCCGGAAACATTGAATTTCCGGGGTTCGTTTTTATTGATTAGCACACACCCTGTGCTAACATAGCTTCTGCAACCTTCAGGAAGCCTGCGATGTTAGCACCTGCTACATAGTTACCTTCCATGCCGTACTTCTTGGCTGCATCATCCAGATTGTGGAAGATATTAACCATGATGGTCTTCAGCTTTGCATCAACCTCTTCGAAGGTCCAGGAAAGTCTCTCACTGTTCTGGCTCATCTCCAGAGCGGAGGTAGCAACACCACCTGCATTGGATGCTTTGCCGGGGCAGAACAGAACGCCGTTCTTCTGGAAGTACTCGGTAGCTTCCATGGTGGTAGGCATGTTAGCGCCCTCTGCTACAGCGAATACGCCGTTAGCAACCAGCTGTTTTGCATCCTCCAGATCCAGTTCGTTCTGGGTTGCGCACGGAAGAGCTACATCACACTTCACGGTCCATACACCATGCTCACCATTCTTCTTCTCATGATACTGTGCGCTGGGTCTTGCAGCAGCATACTCGGTCAGTCTTGCACGCTTTACTTCCTTTACTTCCTGCAACAGTGCTACATCGATTCCTTCGGGATCATAAATCCAGCCGGTGGAATCGGAACAGGTAACTACCTTGGCACCTAACTGCTCTGCTTTCTGGATAGCGTAGATTGCTACGTTACCGGCACCGGATACAGCCACGGTCTTGCCTGCGATATCCTTGCCATTGCACTTTAACATCTCCTCGGTCAGATACAGCAGGCCATAACCGGTTGCTTCGGTTCTTGCCAGGGATCCGCCATAGCTTAAGCCCTTACCGGTCAGAACACCTTCATACAGGCCGGTCAGTCTCTTGTACTGTCCGTACATATAACCGATTTCTCTTGCGCCGGTACCGATATCACCTGCAGGAACATCGGTATCTGCTCCGATATATTTGTAAAGTTCTGTGATGAAGCTCTGGCAGAAAGCCATGATCTCTCTGTCGGATTTACCCTTGGGATCAAAATCGGAACCACCCTTACCACCGCCGATAGGCAAGCCGGTCAGAGAGTTCTTGAAAATCTGCTCGAAACCAAGGAACTTGATGATACCTAAGTTAACGGAAGGATGTAAACGTAAGCCTCCCTTGTAAGGTCCGATTGCGGAGTTGAACTGTACACGGAAACCGTTGTTTACCTGTACCTGACCCTTATCATCCACCCAGGGTACACGAAACAGGATCTGTCTCTCGGGAGTTACCAGTCTCTCCAGCAGAGCATCCTTACGATATTTTTCCTCATTTGCCTCGATCACCACGCGAAGAGATTCCAGAACCTCTTTGACTGCCTGGTGGAACTCGGGCTGTGCAGGATTCTTTGCGACTACCAAATCAAATACTTCATCAACATATGACATTTGAATGTCCTCCTTCAATTGGTATACAGATTCATGACAACCTGGTTGCCATATGCTTTATTATAAAACGACTTTTTTAATTGTACAATAAACTTTATTTCACTAAATCGTAAAAGTTTTTGGCCATTTTCTATAAAAATTGCACAAAAAGGTATGCAAGTATACAATTTGTGCGTTATGATGTACGTTAAATTGCCGAAAGCGGTCGTTTCGTATGCTATAGATATTCTTTCAGAGTCCGGATGTTGGCATTCTCCATCTCGATCAGTTCCTTCGCCAGACTGCGGCAGGGGCTTCCAGCAAACTCTTCATTGTGTGCCAACACCTTCTCCATCTCCAGCACACCGTTATTACTGCCCTTGATGATCATTTCTGCGATATGACTTGTGCTGGTGTTGAGCAGGGTGTTATAACCGATTCCAAAGCGCAGCATCATGTTCTCCATGGCATTCTCCCGGTAGGTCTGGGCCTTGCCCTCCACCAGATTCTGCACTGCCCTGTCATGCAGCCTGGAGTACTGTAATTCCTGTTCCGCCACCACGGCTGCCAGCCTGTCGTCGTAGATTTTGTCCGTAACGGCATCCAGTGCTTTCATGGCCATTTCCGTGTTACGCTGGATCTCCCGGTAGATGTTGATCTCCTGTTTCTTCAGATTGTGATTTCCTGTTTTATTCATAGAAAAGCTCCTTACCGTTTTTGGTAAGAAGCTTTCCCTGAATTTTCTTATTTTATTCCAAGCCCGCAGTGTACCGCTCAAAAATGCTTCGCGTTTCTTCGCTGTCGGGCATTCGCCCTATTATTCGCCGCGCAATACGAATTGCTCCGCAGCCTTCGCTGCTCTCGCAATTCTACCTACATTCGGATTCCGCTGATTTGCTTCCGCAAATTGCTTCTTCCTCATTCCGCAGTGCACCGCTCAAAAACGCTTCGCGTTTCTTCGCTGTCGGGCATTCGCCCTATCAAAAAAGAATCATCAAAAATCCTGCCTGCAAGCAGTCAGATTTTTGCCGCTTCATTTTTGGCACTGCTCATTATTGTACATATTCACTCTTGACGTATCCGATCTGGCCATTGTACCTGATCTTGCTCCAGTCGCCTTCTGTGCCGACCAGTTCCGCGGAATCGCCACCGGAAAGAACTCCCAGACGATCTGCAGTCTCACTGGCGGATGCACGTACATTGATATTGGTGGTAGCGGTCACGGTTCCGATGGTCTCGGCACCGGATGCGCTCTCTGCCAGCTGCAGGAACTCTGTCTTGATATAGCCTTCCTTACCTTCATAATCTACCTTGGTCCAACCGTTGGCGCGCTGCTCCAGTACCTGAAGCTTCGTACCTCCTGCCACTTTACCCAGCTTATCCGCCTGCTCACTGTCGGAGCTTCTGACATTTACGGTAGTAGTTGTCGTCACATACTGCGGTCCCTGCTCTTCTGCGGGCTGCTCTGTGCCTTCGGCAGAAGTATCCTGACCGTCTGCCGCCTGATCGCCGCCTTCCGCAGAGGTATCTGTATTCTGATCTCCGGCTACCTGATTGGCCAACTTCTCTCCTACGGCAATGCTTACCTGAGAATCCAGCTCACTAATATACTGCAATACTTCCGGATGATCTACCATCAGTTCATTGTATTCCACTGTGATCTTGTTGTTAAATTCCACAACATCATCCTGCGTGCTTACCGTCTTGATATAATCGTTGACTTCCTCACTGTTCTCGCCGCGCTTGATATACATTTCTCCCTGATCATTGGTGCAGATATAAAGTGCCTGATAACCGGGCACCTCTTCCTCATGACCCACAAATGCAATCTTGTAATATACATAAGCGATCACCGAACCCTCTTCCGGGCCGGTCTTGGTATAGATCTCCAAAGTCGGATAATAATCAATATACTGTGCCAGTTCCAGATAACGATACATGTCTTTGTCGGAGATCTCATCACAAACGGAACGTAACGTTGTCTCATCACCGGTCGCCATGGCATTATAATAAGTAGCTACCAGAGTATATACCGCACCTTCCTCATTTGCTACCAAAGGTACATCCTCTGTTGTCGGTTCCGTAGCAATCTCACTGGACACTGCCGCTGCGCTCTCTGCGTTCTGCTGCTCCTCACGGTGACGATTGTTCATGCTCAGGCTTACGGATACGGTGACTGCCACTGCCACAACAACGACAGCCGGCAAAACTACTTTACTATGCTTTATGATATAGTTTCCAAGAAAATGTAATTTTTCTTTCCACATATTGCGTCCTTTCCAAATTCTGAAAAAAAGTTCTTTAATCGCAAAAAGCCGCAAGCGGCTTCTCTCATCTCTCTCCCTATAATCAAGGTGATGTAAATGCATCCGACAGGAATCGAACCTGCATTAAAGGCGTCGGAGGCCTCCGTTCTATCCATTAGACTACGGATGCAAATATTACAAATTTGTTACATCACCTCGACTATAATATCATAAAACACTACATATGTCCAGTTTAAATTGTTGGAATTATTTAGTTTTTTTCAAACATAATATTCACTCCGGTATTCTACACTATCCTTACTTCCCTCTCCCGGCTGCAATACAGATATAAATGGTCCGACAGAACTTCCTCCGGCGGCAGCTCCGTCCGGTTCACTTCTGCGATCATTTTCTTCAGTTCTTCCCTGTCCTGTTCCCGTTCCCTGGGAACCAGCAGGAATTCATGAACAGAACTGGGGATCATGTAATAATCGCCGCCGATACGCTCTGCCAACTGCTCCAGCATCCCGGGATACAGGATGCTGCAGGCACCGTAAGTCTTGCGGGAATTCGTCAGGATCATCATGGATACCTTCCTCAAAAATTCCCTCCGGACTTCCTCCGGAAGTTCCTGCAGTGCGTCTCCCAGCACATCCTCCATGGGAATGGTCTCACCGGGAAACAGTCTGGGGGTATTTTTCACTGCAATCTCCAGCAGATCCCTGTCTGTCACCTTCCAGTTGTCCAGATGGGATCTGTAGATGGGGATCATACCGTTGTCCACTCCTGCTTCGTCAAACGCATAGTAGAAGCAGATTGCCAGATCAAGTATCGGAATATATGGCACTTTTTCCAGCTGCTCCCGGTTCTTCTCCCGGTTCACCAACCGGAAGCACAGTTTCTCCTTTACCTTCTCAAAATCCTGAAAAAAGGAAACATCGATCTTCCGGCCGATTCCGTCCTCCTTATAGATACTGATGATCTTCTTAATAATATCTGCAAAGGTCACGCCACCCTCATAAGCTTCCCAGAAGGAATTAAGATAAATCGTAGGTGTCACATTGTCCTGTCCCTTACGGATCATCAGTCCCTGAAGCAGCACTCCGTTATTCTTCTGCACTTCCCGCAGTTCCACTGTATACTCCTGTCCCAACACTTCGCTGACAGCCTTCTGTACCTTTACTTTAAATGTAGAAATCTCCATAGAATACCTCCATGCCTCTCCGAAGCAGGCTCCCCTCCTGCTTTTTCCCATGTGGTATTTCCGGTGTAAAAATGTAGAAAATAACAAAAGCAATAAGCCATCCCGAAACAGGATAACTTATTGCCTTACAGGTTCTCTTATCGGATATTGCTCAGAACAGTGGTAGTCTCAACAATTATGCACGAGACAGATATTCACCGGTTCTGGTATCGATCTTGATCTTGTCGCCCTGGTTAACGAACAGAGGTACTGCAACAGTAGCTCCGGTCTCAACGGTAGCAGGCTTGCTGGCACCGGTAGCGGTATCACCCTTGAATCCGGGCTCGGTCTCAGTGATCTCCAGTTCTACAAACAGAGGAGGCTCCACGGAGAATACGCTGCCATTGTGGGAGCAGATCTTGCACATCTCGTTCTCTTTTACGAACTTCAGTGCATCGCCTACAGTCTCAGAGTTCAGTGCAACCTGATCGTAAGTCTCGGTATCCATGAAGTAGTACAGATCGCCATCTTCATACAGATACTGCATATCCTTTCTATCAATACGCGCCTGAGGGCACTTCTCAGTAGGACGGAAAGTCTTCTCTACTACACCGCCACTCTTGATGTTCTTCAGCTTGGTTCTTACGAAAGCTGCGCCCTTTCCCGGCTTAACATGCTGGAATTCGATAATCTGGTAAACATTGTTATCATACTCAATGGTAATACCATTTCTGAAATCACCTGCAGAAATCATAATGTATTCCTCCTAAATATTTTCACGTCATAATTCTTTAACATTTTAATATAAAAACATGCACATTTCAACTACTTTTGAAAAATTTTTTCAAATTTCTCGGGAAACTACTGCCTGTTCTCCCGCAGGAAGTCGATAGCCTGCAGATAACCGTCCAGTCCCTGTCCGTAAATCTGCCTGTTACATACCGGTGCTGTCACAGAAATCTTGCGGAACTCTTCTCTGCTCGTAATATCGGAAATATGAATCTCCACCTTGGGAATATCCACGCTTGCCAGAGCATCCCGGATGGCATAGCTGTAATGGGTGTAGGCACCGGGGTTGATCACGATCCCCTCCGTTCCGTCAGAATAAGCCTCCTGGATCCTGTCGATGATGGCTCCTTCATGGTTGCTCTGGAACACCTGGATCTCCTCTCCGGTTTCTTTTGCTTTTTTGTCGATCAGATCCAGTAAATACTGATAGTCCTGTGTTCCGTAGATCTTTTTCTCACGAATTCCCAGAAAATTCAGATTCGGTCCGTTGATCACCAGAATTTTCATCTTTTTTCTCTCCTTTTTTCTCTGTATGTCTTTCTGCTCCCGTAACTGCAGCTGTAACTCTTCCGCCAGTTCATCGGAATGCCTGTTATCCACATCCAGTATAATGTCCGCACATTCCGCATAGATTTTGTCCCGGATCTCCAGCAGTTCCCGGATCCTTGTCAGAGGATCCTCACACTGCAGCAGGGGCCTTGTAGTGTCATTTTTCAGCCTCTCGTAGACCACTTCCGGCGACACTCGCAGATATACCACTGTTCCACACTGATGCAGCAGGGGCCGGTTCACCGGATTGACCGGAGTGCCTCCTCCCACAGACAGGATACGTTCGTATTTCTGTTCCCCGCATTTTCGCAGCAGTTCCGTCTCCAGTTCCCGGAAATAGGATTCACCGTCATCCGCAAAGATCTGTGTGATGCTCCTGCCCTCCTGTCTCTCGATCAGCTTGTCCGTGTCTTCTACCGGCATCCGCAGCAGATAGGACAGTTTCAGTCCCAGTGTTGTCTTCCCCGATCCCATAAAGCCGATCAGGACGATATTCCTTCGTTTGTGTTTCATTTTTTTATTTCCCGTCCTCTGTCTTTTTTGCTTTCTGCATCCGTTCATAGACTTTGTCTGCAAGCCAGGGTTCCACCTGGCAGCCTGTCCACAATTCAAAAGCAATGATTCCCTGATAGAGAAGCATCTTCGCACCATTATAGGCTTCACCGCCCTGTGCCTCCACCAGTTCCATAAACCGGGTCTTCGGTGGATTGAAGATCAGATCATATCCGGTGTGTACTCTCTTATAAAATGTGGGATCCTCGATCACCGCCGCATCACAGTCCGGATACATACCCACACTGGTGGCCTGTATTGCCAGATAGCGTTCCCCTTCCGGCAGCGTATCATACGCGTCTATAGACAGGGCTTTTGCAAATTTCCGGTTTTTTCCGGTGAGGTGATTCACCTCGTCCGCTATGCTCTGTGCCTTTTCCACCGTACGGTTCAGGATAATGGCCTCTTTCGCCCCCTTATCCAACAGCATCATGGCTACCGCTCTGGCTACTCCTCCGGCTCCCAGGATCAGCACTTTCTGTCCCTTGACTTTGACGCCGTCCTCGCACATGGCCCGGTACAATCCCGGCATATCGGTATTGTAGCCTTTATAGCCCTTTTCCGTGCGGACCAGCGTATTTACAGCACCGATATTTGATGCCAGCGGATCTATGTCATCCAGGTACGGGATCACATCGCTTTTATAGGGAACCGTTACATTTATTCCCAGCAGATTCAGTGCAAAGGCACCCTTCACGGCATCCTCCAGTCTTCCGGTCTCCACATGGAACGGGACATAGGCCAGATTTTTCCCAAGCACCATGGACAGGGTATTGTGGATCACCGGAGACAGGGTGTGCTCCACCGGGTTTCCGATCAGTCCGCAGGTTCTGGTATAGCCATTGATATCATTCAGCATTTTGATTTCCTTTCCGACGCTTTTCTCTATGGTAGAAAAACAGTACGATCTTTTCCAGATATCTCTTGAGTACGATCTGAATCTCTTCTTTCGGATGAATGGGTTTCGTCAGATAGGTCACGATCCCGCATTTCTTAGCTCCCCACACATCGGTGAACAGCTGATCCCCCACAAAAAGTGTGGTATCCGCCCCGGTATGCATCTGTTCCATAGCCCGCAGATAACCTTCTCTTCCGGGTTTCCCGGCCTTATAGATATAGGAAGCACCTACTGCATCCGCAAAACTTTTTACGCGGGGCTCCTTGTTGTTCGATAACAGCAGTGTCTGAAATCCCAGTTCCCGCAATCTGCCAAAGAACTCTGTTGCCTGCGGTGTTGCCGGTGCCCCGTGCGGTACGAGTGTATTGTCAATATCAAAAATGATTCCGCGATACCCCTGTTCATATAATGTTCTGTAATCTATGCCATAGGCGGAATCCGCCTCATAATCCGGGTAAAACTGATGCAGCATCTGTCTCGCCTTTCGTCTGTTTTATAATGTAATCGGTATTCTCCTCCAGGGAAAATGCCTGAAAATATGCTTCTTCCAACGGAATCCACAGCTGCAGGAAGTCCTGTAGTATGTCCTCTCCGTTCCTCGTGCGGATCCGCTCCGTCTGCGTCTCATGGTCTATATCCAGAAATACTTTCCGGTCCATGTATTCTCCCAGTACCGGATGGCAGCTGTAAGCGCCTTCCACGAATACAAAACCGTTATTTTGTACCGGGAGCCAGTCTCCCGGTGCCATGCGGGAACAGTCAAATCTCTGATAGGAAAATGCTTGTCCCGATGCAAGCTTCGGTATGACTTCCGTCAAAAATCGTTCATAGTGCACATTTCCGCCGGGCTCGCTTCTGCGCTCCTGCGTCCGAAGTGCAGGTGGCAGAAAAAAATCATCCATATGGATCACATCTCCGCCCAGTTCTTTTGCAAGTCTGGCAGCCAGTGTTGTCTTCCCGGCGGCGCATCTGCCGTCAATGGCAATAATGCGCATTCCGGTGGGAAGCACACGCAATTCCTCTGTCAGCTCAGAAACAGTTCTCAGCGATCTCATCCACAGCCTCCGCAATGTATTCTCCCAGGCGTCTGCTCTCGACTCCCACGATAGTGGCATGGCATTTACTCATGGGGATCAGGATCAGTTTTGCATCATTCGAAGCTACCGCTGCTGCCATGGTGGGGGTGATCTCACCTAACATGGCATCCGCCATGACGATTCCCACCGGTCCTACGATCACGTCTGCTCTCTTACTGTTATATACCACGGCATTCTCCCCGGTGGCACCACTTGTCACGCCGCTCTTCATCATATTCGCCGTAGCTGTGGCGTTGGTTCCCACTGCGATCAGTTCCGCCTCCGGAAACCGTTCCTTCAGAGCCTCCAGCAGGCTTCTGCCTACGCCTCCGCCCTGGCCGTCCATTACCATAATACGCATAACTTTACTCCTGCCAAAAATAATACATACATGTTCCATGATAGCATGGCAAATGCTTTTTTGCAATTTATCTTGACAAAAAAATGCCCACCCTTTATTATGTATTATGCTTCAGGAAGGAGCTTAACGCCAGAAGGCATATTTATCCCAGAAGGGAAAAGTGTGCCGTTCTGGCTTTTTTGATACTGTTCAGAACCATTAAATATTGACAGATGTTCGTCGAATGCTCGCATTCGTAAGAATATATGGCAATATTTATTTGGCGAAGCCACTTCAATTCGCAAAAAGTAAGCCTCTTGGAGGCGTTTTTGCGAATGAAGGTTCTGAACAGCTATCCATTTATCAGGAGGTTTTCCATGAAAAAATTAACTGTTTTAAACAAGAGCATCCTCACTGCTCTGTGTGTTGCCTTATGTGTGGTTCTGCCCATGACTCTGCACGCCATTCCCAAGGGCGGTGTCCTGTTCTCCCCCATGCATCTGCCCGTGCTTCTGTGCGGTCTGGTCTGTGGAGCACCTTTCGGTCTGGTCTGCGGCATTCTCGGACCTCTGGTATCCAGTCTGCTTACCGGTATGCCCGTTTTCGGATATATGCCTGTCATGATGATCGAGCTGGGGCTCTATGGTCTGATCAGCGGTCTGGTCATGCAGTTTCTTCGCAGCGGTAAACTGGTTGTTGATCTGTATGCAGCTCTGGTCATTGCCATGCTGGGCGGCCGTGTGATCACCGGTATCCTGCGCGCACTGATCTTTGCAGGCGGTTCCTACAGCTGGTCTGCCTGGGCTACCGGATATTTCGTATCCTGCCTCCCCGGTATCATTATCCAGCTGATTCTGATCCCCATCATCTATGTTGCACTGGAACGCGCTCATCTGCTTCCGGTACGCTACCCTGCAGTTTCTGTTTCCGCCGAAACCGAAGCCGCATAATATAAAGAGCGACATGCACCGCCGGGCACACCACGCAAAAAATGGCTCTTCTGTCTTACGACAGGAGAGCCATTTTCTGTTTGTAAATTCGTATGAAATAGAGGATTTCCGCCACTGCGGTGATACTCCAGGAGAAAACATACAGCAGATACAGGGACGGTATCGTATGGAAATAGGCAAATACGGTGTAGACCCAGATTACACGGAACACGCAGGAGCCCATGATGACAATGAACATAGGTATAATGCTCTTGCCCATGGCTCTGGCCGCCGCAATGGTACAGTCCATAAATGCCGAAATACAATACGAAAATCCCATGATTGTCAGACGGTACATACCGGCATTCATAACTGCCGCATCTCTGGTAAACAGGGACAAAAACGCTCTTCCGAAAAATACCAGTGACACTCCCAGGATCAGACCGATGGCGAAGGAATATGCCAGGCTGATGAGGTAACTGTTCCGCACCCTTTTCTTCTTGCCCGCACCGTAATTCTGTCCCATAAAGCTGCCGCAGGCGGTATAGAATGCCGCCATGACATCGTATACCATGGCATCTGCATTGGTGGCTGCGGAATTGCCTGCCACCATGGTGGCATCAAAGGAATTCACACCCATCTGCACAAAGCTGTTGGCAAACTGGAAAATTACGTTCTGCAATCCGGAGGGCATTCCCAGCTTCAGGATATCCTTCGTAAGTTCCGGATCCAACCGCAGCTTTCCCGGATGCAGGGCATAAATGTCTTTGCAGTGAAGCAGTGCCTGCAGGATTAATGCTGCAGATACATACTGGGAAATGATACTGGCCAATGCCACTCCTGCCACATCCATATGACAGACGATCACAAAAAACAGGTTCAGAATAATATTCAGCACTCCGGAAAAACCAAGATAATACAGAGGCTTCTTCGTATTCCCCACTGCGCTGTACACCGCATTACCAAAGTTGTAAATGGCCAGCGCCGGCATTCCCAGATAATAGATCCGCAGGTACAATACTGCTTTGTCCAAAAGTTCCTCTCTGGTCTTCAGCATTGTCAGCATCCACTCGGATAAGCCGACTCCCAGTACCAGTAACAGCACTCCCATGATCAGGCTGACCAGTGCGGCGGAATGAATCGTCTTCGACAGGCTTTCCCTATCCTTTGCCCCGTAATACAGTGCCGTCAGTACATTGATACCGCCGGACAGACCAATGAGGAATCCGGTAAACATGGTGACCAACGTGGCCGTGGAACCCACTGCTCCCAGCGACAGGGAACCGGCAAACTGACCGATCACCGCAATATCCGCCATGTTGAAAAGCACTTGTAACAGATTGGACAGCATTAACGGCACGCTGAAGATCAGTATTTTCTTTCCTAAGGGTCCTTCCGTCAGATCCTGCATATTCTGTTTCATCTTTCTTTTATCCTTTTCCCTGTTACTTACTTGATTCCCATTACAATCCTCCCCGCCGGCTTCCACTCTGACGAAAAGAACGGTCAAAAAGCTTTTTTGCTCTCTGACCGTTCCCTATTCTAGCATATCTTCTCTTAGTTTGCCATATTTCTTTGTTATATTTTTGTGCTACATTTATCTGCTATTTCTCTGCTGTATTACGCTGCCTCTTTTTCTGAATTTTTCCCGGCACCGAACAGCTTGCGGATGCAGCTGTAAGCAACCATAACACCCAGTACCATAAGCAGTATGGCAACGATCAGCTGTAAACCGTCCACCAGGAAGGTTGCCTGTCCGGCAGCCACATTTTTCACCAGTGCGATCGTCTTCTGGATCAATGCGGTGAAGGTTACGACTAACATCATTCCCATAGGGAAATACAGCGTCCAGCCGGTACGACCGGTGGTTTTTAAGAATACTGCCAGTGCGATCAGTACCAAGGCGGCCAACAGCTGGTTCGCAGAACCAAACAGCGGCCATACATTGTTGTATCCGCCCAGAGTCAGCAGATAGCCGAAGAAAAGGGTGATCACGGTTGCAAAATATTTATTGGTCAGAACTCTCTGCACCGGAGTCATCTTTGCGGTATCTGTGGTGTCTCCCAGGAACAGCTCCTGGAAGGACATCCGTCCGATTCTTGCGACCGAATCCAGGGAAGTCAGTGCCAGTGCGGATACACACATGGTCATGAATACGGTTGCCACGGTTACGGGAACACCCATCTTCTCCAGAAATCCTGCAACTCCGGAGGAGAAAATGGAGAAAGGAGTTCCATCGGGTTTCGTACCGTTCACAGCTACTGCTCCGACTACTACCAGTGCAACCACACCCAGCAGGCTCTCTACGATCATGGCACCATAACCTACCATGGGCATATCTTTTTCATTACTGATGGTCTTGGATGAAGTACCGGAGGATACCAGGCTGTGGAAGCCGGATACCGCACCGCAGGCGATGGTGACGAACAGAGTCGGGAACAGGCTGCTGTTACCTACCTGAAAACCGTTAAATGCATTCAGCTCCATATCGGGATGAGCCACGACCACACCAAGTACGGCACCGATGATCATACCCAGCAGCATAAAGGTGGTCATGTAATCTCTGGGCTGCATCAGAAGCCACATGGGCATTACGGATGCAAGGAACAGGTATGCCATGATGATGTATATCCATGCAGTTTTGGAAGCATAGATGGGAAAATGCATACCTACAGCGAACATTACTACCAACAGACCGATGGCTACGACTGCCTTGACCCACTCGTTCATCTTGCCGACCTTTTTCTGGATCAGACCGAAGATCACTGCTACAACGATGAACAACATGGAAATGGATGCCGCACTGCCGTTGGCATATGCCACACTGGCATCTTCCAGTCCGGTACCTACGAAGGTACCTGCCACCATATCGGTAAATGCCGCAATGACTAACAGAGTGAACAGCCAGCAGAACAGCATGAACAACTTTCTGCCGGTCTTACCAATGTATTTTTCAATGATCATTCCCATGGATTTTCCTTCGTTCTTCACGGAGGCATACAGCGCACCGAAATCCTGTACGGCACCGAAGAACAGACCGCCGATCAGAAGCCACAGGAGCACGGGAACCCATCCGAATACCGATGCGAGGATGGGACCCGTCACAGGACCTGCTCCGGCGATAGAGGAAAACTGATGAGAAAATACAGTGAATTTGGAGGAAGGCACGAAGTCCTCTCCGTCTTCATGGGTAAACGCAGGCGTCTTCGCCTTCTCATCGATTCCCCACTTTTTGGCAAGCCATCTTCCGTAGAAGACATAGCCTGCTACCAGCACTACCATTGCGATCAGAATGATTACCAAACTGTTCATTTTTGTTTCCTTCTTTCTTGTGTCTTGTTGTTTTGTCGTGACAGAAAGAAAAATTCTGATTGCCCGTAAAACAAAAAAGCTTTCCGTCTCCAGTGCTTTATAAGCACTCAAAGACGAAAAGCTCTAAGCTCTCCGCGTTACCACTTTGCTTGCCGTATATCTTATACGACCTCTTGTTCCCATCTCCATGAAACACATAAAAATCATGCTTCATTTCCAACAGGCTTCTAAATAACGGTAGAATACCGGTGACACCTACTTAACTGCTTCAGTGTACTTCTCACAGAGGATAGTCTGTCATACTCACATGCCGTCTCACACCAGCCGGCGGCTCTCTGAAATGCTTCCGTATGCAGATCTTGTTCTGCTCATCGAATTTCACTTTCTGTTCGATAGCAAAGATACCACTCTGATTTTATAATGTCAATAGTTTTCTTTTATTTTTTTGTTGATCTATTTTATCATTTTCCCTTTTTATCCGCGATCAGAGGTTTGATAGCGGAATAAATCTCGCTGGTACGTTTACTGTCCTTGAACTCTTTGTTCAGGGCATTGTTGATTCCCTGTTTGGTCTTGTACTGGCGGATGAATTTTACCACCTGAGGAACGATGGTCTGGTCGGAAAGCACCTTTTCCACTGCCTGGGCCAGTTCATCCGGCTCTTCTGCTGATTTCTTCTCTGAAGCCTTCTTATCAACAGTTTTCTCCGTCGTTTTCTTTTCTGCCATATTTGCAGTATTCTTCTTCCGGGTATTTCCGCTCTTTTTCCTTACCGTTTTTTTCACGGGTTCCACAGGCACAGGTTCCAGGATCTCAGTCAACGGCTCTTCCAGGATCTGCACGCTCACAAATGCTGGCTCTGCAATCTCCTCTGCATCCACTTCCGCCTTCGGTTCCTCCGTCATTACCGCTGTTGCGTTCTCTGTCTCCTGTTCTGTGATTTCCACTGCCATCGGCTCTGCAGCTTCCACCGACAAAGCCTGCACGCTCTCCTGTTCCGTACTTTCCGTTACTTCCATTGCATTTTCTTCGGTCAGGAGATTTTGTTCCGCCATTGGATTCTTTCCCCACAAGAGATTACGGATAATGCGCACGGGAACTCCCTGTGCTTTCCAGTATACCATCAGACTGGTGAATCCATTGTCCTTGGTCACGATAAAGTAATCCGGGTGTATCCCTTCCCTCTGCTGCTCACAGATCAGGTAACCGAGATACGTTGCCAGCTGGAAATCCAGTGCATTCTTGGTACCCACTGCTACCTTGTGGTAAATGATCTGTGCTTTCGTCTCATTCAACTTCCGATGCAGGTCAAAAGTCATGCTGTCCGCATTGTCACTGTAGAAAATGCAGACGGTATCCTCCTCCGCCAGCAGTTCCACTCCCTCCATGCCTCGGCTCTTTACATTTTCAAAATCAATCAGATAATAGGCCATTATTTCTCCTCCCCATTTGTTGTATCAATTTCTTCCGCTTTACCAGTCTCTTCCGGTGTCCCCTGCTCCGGTTCCGCAGGTGCATCCTTCTGTTCCACAGTCTCTACAGGCTCTGTGTTTTCTACCGGTCCGGTTGTCTCCGGCGTCCCGGACTCCTCTGCACCTGCCTGCGGCTTTTCCTCCGTCACGGCTTCCGGCTCTTTTGGGATGCCTGTCTCCGTTCTGCTCTCCTCTGTGGCTTTCTTCTTCGCCGGAAGCTTTTTGCGAATGCTTTCCTTCCAGCCGGTGAGCTTCTCATCCCTCCGGTTCTTCCGTTCCCTTCGCTTTGCTGCCCGTTCCTGTCTGGCCTCTTCCTTAAGTTCCAGTTTTTCCTGTTTTCTGGACTGTTTTGCCAGTGCCTTTTCTTCCAGTTCCACTTCCTTGACAGCGGCTTTTTCTATATCCCGGATATAGCGGTCCGCCTTTTTGTGGTTCTTACGGTCCAGGCGGTATGGGTCATACACAAAGTACGATACCGCTCCCAGCACCAGAATCACCACACCGGCAATCGTCAGTACCGGTACGACGATCCCATACTCCGTAAATCCCAGTTCAAAACAGACAAATACGATCAGCATGGCCGGAAACAACAGCAGATACAGAATTCTTGTCACCATATCCAACAATGCATGCTGTCTTTTCCCATTGGTCAGAAGTGTTCCCTCAATAGCGGTATAAAATGCCATAAAAATACACAATTCCGAACCGAAGCCATGAAGATATCCGCAGATTCCGGTCAGAATCAGCGACAGAAAAAACATGCCGAACGCCGTTCCCTGATACCAGGCATTACGGTACTCCGTCATTCCCTGCAGCTTGTCCTCACTGATGCCGTGCATCCGATAGACATCCTTGCGGATCAGCCGTTCAAATTCTTCGTTATACCGCTGTTCCTCTCTGGTATTGCGCAGGTGGTCTTCCACCGCCTTGCTCATCTGCTCGATATATTCCTGCTCCTTGCGGATCCGTTTGGTTCTGAGCTGCTCCAGCTCATTCTGGCGCCTGACTTCCTCTTCCAGTTTCCGTACCTTTCCGATCCGGGGATTCTTTACCATAATCTCCGGATTCTCCGAAAGCACAGTTGTTTCGTTCTTCTCCTGATTCTCCATTGGGTCCTCTTTCCGTTTATATTATCATCCAATAGCCTTATTATAGATTTTCCGGCCCAGAAAAACAACCTTTTGTTCCCTGTTTTCATTGCTTTGGCTCTTCATCCTGTCACTCGAGAAAAATGCCGCAAGTACCGGCAGTATTACCATAATGGGGAATAAATAACGTACCTGCACTACCGGTCCCAGCAACATAGTCCCAAAGTATAAAAACGGCAGTAAGCTCATCTGGAAGCACCAGTATTTTCTTCGATACAGGCACAACACCATCAAAAAGAACAGGCTCCAGCTGTATAGAGATCCATGAAAAATAACGGAAAGCACCGGCCATTCATTAAAGCAGTTACCACTGACGATCTTTTCCAGCACTTTTTCCAGTGCCGGGAATTTCGACCGATGTTCAATACTGCCATAGCCTTCGATTTCCGAGGAAGTATAGGTAAAGAGCACACCATACCTTGTGTCTGTGCCATAGCCCAGATTTTCCGCCCAGGAGAAATCATCCCAGAACCAGTATCCTCTGGTCAGTTCCAGAAAAGCATCCAGGAACTCGTTCGGATACCGTTTGCCCACTCGTAGCCAGTCTCTCAAAAACTGCCTGGAATTCTCCGTATATGCCGAAGCATTTACCGCACCCTTGATGGTATCTGCCAGCGGCGCATAATAAGCATCCCAATGATCTCTCGGCACATATTTTTCCAGCAATGCCGCCAGCTCCGGATCCTGCACCTCCAGTTCCTCTCCATGATAATATGCCACTCTGGCAAACTGCTGGATGGGAACGCTGTAAGCCTCGATCTTCGGAGCCTCCAGCCGGGTCCCTATGGCTGTCTGGATCACATTTCGCATTCCGGTCTCTCCCAGTACCAGACAAATCCCCAGAATCAGAATACCCAGTTTTTCCTTTTTCGGCCGCAGGATCAATAACAGCAGCATAAATACCGCCACCGCATATACTGCGTTATTACGAAACTGCATCATCAGACAGCCCTCAGCCACCAGAAGAATGTTCATGAGGATTTTCTTTTTTCCGTTGCTGAAATAATTTCTCTCCAGAAAAAGTAAAAAGAACAACGTAAACAATATGGTAAACAAGGTATCCTTTGTGGTACACACCACTAAAACCGTGTTGTATGGGAAAAGCGCCAGAAATAGTGTTGTTACCACCACCGGCCATTTTTTAGCAGTCATCCGCCAGATCATGGACGTTGCATAACCCATGACCAGAGCATACAGCACCATCTGGAATACCGCCATACAGGCTATTCCCGCCTCGTAGGATCCGATGGCCGTTCCAATCTGTAAAAACAGCCGGATCAGCCATGTATGTGCAATGGGCTGCAAGGGATAAAACCATTCCAGGCCCTTATACGCTTCGTTGACCTGTCTGTGAAAATCGTAAGACATGATGATCGGGTAATAAGCCAGCCATACCGGAATCAGGCACAGGAAAATAACGACTGCCGTTACTGCGAATACAATGCCGGACTTCCAATATCTCCCCGACATCGTTGCTTCTCCTCTCGCAGAGAGTCGGTCTATCCCGTCAAGCAACAGATTTGCAAAAGGAAATGCGGCAACACTTAAGCACAGCGCACGGATCAGGATCATCCCTTTGCCCCGGACTCCGCAATCCGTCATTCCCAGATTCTGCAACTGATATCCCATGACCATGGACAAGGCAAACAGGAAGCTGATCACTGCCACATAACAGATTCTGCGCTTCCTGTCCCTTTTCTCCTCTATTTTCCGGAGATTTTGCTCCGTCTGCTGCAACATAGAATAGATTCCCACAGCCAGCAGCACATTCAGAACACTGTAATAGATCCGGTTCACCGGCTGTAAGCTGAACAGATATGCCACCCCGTAGACACCGCACAGAGTCAGAACCGCTCTGCCCGAAGTTCCTTTGTATTTCATCCATTTATCCTTTGCAATATTCAATCGTAAGATGCCTCCATCCGTTTATTTCCATATCTTCCACTATATTGAAATTTACACTTTCTGTCAATCATTGTAAGTTCTTTTCTATTTGATATATTGTATATATTTAACAAATATAGTAATGATTCCTATTATTATATTTATGCTTTTCGTGCATTTCTTTTTTTTATAAAAAGAGATATACTATATACAGAAACAAGGAAATGTTTCCACAAACTCATAAACCAACAGAAAGGATGATAGATTATGGCAAAATTATATACGATCACTTTAAATGGCGTTACAGAGGAAACTTACAATCAGGCTACCGATTATATTCAGAAAAACGCACTGCGTCTGAACTACCGGCCGGTTGCTTCCACCATTGATGTGGAATTTCCCGATGACATCGATCCCGACAAAGCTCCGGAACTTAGCGAAGCCGTGATCCGCGAGGTGCATCAGACTCTGTAATTTTTTTGATTTTTACTTTTGTAAAATAGCAACGCAAAAGTCCGTCGATGCTTTAACGCTCCGACGGACTTTTTTGTTGTGCCCGCTAACTTGCGGACACTTTTCGCATGAAGACCCTTAAGGTTCAAGTGGTTGCCGGTATTCCTCATATAAGATATCCATGTGCAGCCAGTCATAGTGGTTCCGCATATAGTAACAATGCCCCCGGTATCTGCCACTTATTCTGAATCCTGCCTTCTCGTAACACTTAATGGCAGGGGTGTTCGTTTCCAGTACATCCAGATGGACACTATACACTCCCAACACCATAAAGCAGTACCGCAAGAGTATCTGCACGACTTCGGTTCCAATGCCTTTTCCACGCACCGACTTTTCTCCGATGTTAATGGATAACCAGGCTGACATATCCTCAGTTCGATGGTCAATATGACAATATCCAATCAATGTGTCTGTCTCTTTCAGGACAATTCCCATCCGCATGACAGAATGGTCTCTTACCCAACCGGGCATCCGGGTGATGTCCACCACAGAATGCGCATGCTCTATAAAGACACAGGTGGTTTCATCCGACATCCACTTCGCGTATAAGCCGACTGCCTCCTCATCATCCCTCAGTACGGATAAAAAAATTTGATTTCCATCTAATCTGCATATATTTTTACTCATCATGCCACCTTACATCTGCTCTGTGTGTTGCGAAGTCCTTGATGTTATTTGAATTATAACATAGAACTTCCTTTTTGGGCACTATATTCTTCGAACATCCGCCGCTTACGCAAAGCCCAAAGTCTCCGCAGACAATCATATAGTCCTGTTCGCCTTCACAATCTCATTCAGGCGTACCGGTCTGTATCCATATAACATGCAGCCCACATTATAAGCGTTCTCCCTCTGATTCATATATTCCCATGTTTCATCCCTCTTATCGTGAATATGACCATAAAAGTGCAAGTGACCTCTGTAAGAGCCATTCCATTCCGACATCGGATAATGGCACAGACATATCTCTTTCCCACTATCCGACACGTACATCATCATCCTATCGATGGAGTCACAATATCCCATTGCAATCTCATTATCCAGCAGCCTGGTATCATGGTTGCCAAGAACCAGATGCTTATGTCCCTTTAGTTGACTCAGATACCATTCCGCACTTTTTTCGTTTCTATAGCAGAAATCCCCCAAAATATACACATTGTCATCATGATTTACTCTTTGATTCCATAAGGATATCATTGCCTCATCCATGACTTCCACATTTTTAAAGGGGCGATGGTCAAAGTCAATTACTCGCCCTGCATCTTGGGCATAAAGGGATACCCGCAGGGTGTTTTCTTAATTTTGCCCTGCTTTCTGGGCATAGAAGTATGCCGCAGGCAAGGGCGGAAAAAAGGAACTGCCGCATAGACAGCCCGAAAAACATGGATTCCGTGTAATTACGGATTTCTTTATTTATCTTTACTTCCAATCCATAAACACCTCCTTTTTAGCACAAAAAAATCGCCATCTTTGGAAAAATGACGATTCTTCAAGTTTTACTCCGTTTACTTCCAACTCATTCTTGCGTTATATACATTGTTTACAGCTTCAATATAGCATATGAAAGAGGGATGGTCGTGGTCGTTCTGCCGCAGGTATCTGTTTTTGATATTCAAATACTGCGTTCTGACAAGCTGCCATTTTCCCCTTTTCTTAATATACTTAGCCTTTTTCTGTATTCCTGCGGAATGAGGGGCTTTGTTCCAATAGTATTCATCCCGATAAGTGAACCCTGTTTTTTTGTGAATAAGTCTGTAAAAATCTTCCTCTGTATCTCTGCATACAATGCAGACATCCATTGAAAACTCGGTAGGATTTCCTCTAACAAAATGAATTTCCCCCGTAGTCAGAGAAGATGTTGAATCCTCACAATCTCCTAAATCACGCTCGTTTAACGCCTTATTAAAGGATTTCCTCGCACATTCTTTTAGATTTATGCGATCCTCAAAATCTTCACATCTTACAATCTCAAGGTTGTAATCCAAATCTATCGACAACGAAGCATTTTGCACCCCGTCCTTAAATATATATACACGTTTCATCCGCTTTCTCCCTTACAAGCCCATCATTTCACGCACGACACGGTCTGCCATCTTGACCGCACCGACAAGGACGAGCATATTGAATACCAGTTCCCCGATATAGCTCCACACCATCGTGACCGCAGCCGCATCGGGATTGACCACGGGCGGGGAAGCCGCAAACACCGAAAAGATAATGCAGGCAAGCACGATGATTACACCCTCAAGGCACACGGCACAATAACTCTTGATAAAGCTCCTGCCGACATTCTGGCTCGGCTCTCCCGCAAAGAAGAAAGAGGGACGGGAGCGATTGCGGTATAAAGGTACAGCTTGAAAAACCTGCCGTACACCGACATTATCATAATGAACGACAGCACTGTGATGAACAGCCCGCCGATGAGCGTCACCGCCCATAGGGGAATGCTTTCAAAAAAGCCGCAGTCCTCCACGGCTGTCACAATCTCTGTCGACAACACCGTCTTTTTGCGATTTGACATAGATGCGTCCTCCTTTCGCATAGTTTTAGCCACTTTGTCAAGGTGGCTATGTAAACAAGTACAAGAGAACGCAAAAAAACGCCTACTCTTAAAATCAATAAGAATAAGCGGCTTTGTAATTTGCCTTAGACATATTCAATTTTCATTCTCTTGGTCGGTGCATTTATGACCTTAAAAATAAGCTCGTCAACAAAATCCGTATCTTTTCCTGACTTAATATCCTTCATCATCTGATTAAATGAAACTCTTCCCTCCCATAATATGAATACCGAATTTTAATCCAAGTTCATGTACATAAGAAGCAGGTGTGTAAATCCGCTTCCGTCTGCTGATGACGGAAATCTGCCGGGACTGGGCTGAAAACATGCCCAGTCAATCTTTCCACCTTCACACATCATAAAGAATCCGGTGTCATTATCCAATACTTCAATACCCTTTTGTACATAGTCAGATAATGCCCATTCTCCATCTGCACGATCCATATCATAATCCATAGCATCGGAATCTGCCAGATGCTCATCCATCAGAATAACCCTTCCATCTTCAGCCGTAACCGCTTCTGCATCAGCCTGTGTATAGGTAACCTTGTATCCTGCTTCCGGTCCGTCCAGTACTGCTCCTCCACGGTCTTCATAGCTATTGCTCGGAAGTGCCTTGACATAATCTTCATCTGCTATTGCTCCAAGATAGTCAGATGCTGCCTGAAACTGGGGATAGCTCATACCATCACCAATAAACAGAAAACATATTTCGGTGCTTTTGCTGTTTCTTCTTGCGTCTGCGTTTCTGCAGATACTTCTGTTACGATTGTTTCCTGCTCTGTTGCTGCTGTACTTTCTGTCTGTGCCGGTGACGGTGACTCAGAAGAAGTCTGGTCTGCTGCAGGTGCTCCGGAGCATGCTTCCATAGACATTGCCATTACAACAGCAAGCATACCCCTCATCATACTCTTAATTCTCATAATCGTTTTTCCTCTCTGAAACATGTTTTGTTTTTCCTCTGCTTCACTATACAATACCGTTGTAAAAACCAATGTCCAAAGTAGGAAAAATTGAGTAAATTCCGACACTTATTTTATGCAGTTCTATCTTTATGAGATTTCATCAACATCATAATACTT